>Ga0182013_10000057_pt1 | contig 123783 bp, 109 predicted proteins | sample 612S2MmetaG_FD_120487 | JGI IMG/M metagenome (GOLD analysis project Ga0182013, IMG submission 120487) | Permafrost microbial communities from Stordalen Mire, Sweden - 612S2M metaG | ecosystem: Environmental > Terrestrial > Soil > Wetlands > Permafrost | place: Sweden: Stordalen | collected...
AGCGCGCTGAGAACGACTGTCAGCCGGGATGTTGGCGTCCGGGCGGTCGGGTTAGGTCCGGGCCGGTGGTGGGCTGACTCTCGGTGTGGGTGTCGGCCTCGGTCTGGCCTCGGCCATTGTGTCGCCCACCACCAGTCCGGGATCACCGGCGTGACTTAATAGGAGCGTGGCAACCGCCCCGACTGAAGCCGTGTCCGCCGCAGGTCCAGTCAAACGAACACCTCGATCGAAAGGACACACGGAATGATCGTGATCGGAGCGGATACCAGCCCGGCAAGTCCGACCAGATCGACGCGAGAGACATCGCGCGCACAGTCCTCAGAGACGGCATCGATCACTTCCCGAGCGCCTATCTGGACGAGCAGGCAATGGAGATCCGTCTGCTCTCAGATCACCGTCACAACCACATCACCGAGATCACCCGGCTCACGAACCGGCTGCGCTGGAACCTCGTGATCCTCGACCCCGGCCTGGAGGCCAGCATCCGCGCACGCAAGATGGACTTCCCGTGCCACTCGAACCGGATCGCCCGGCGGCTGCGCGGGATGGAGGCATCAACACGCGTGTTGATCGCTAAAGAGCAAGTTCGTGCGATCCGCGAGCTCTCGCGCCGAGCAACGTTGCTCAAGCGCGAGCTACACGGCCTGATCGCCGCATATCGTCCCGAGCTGCTCGCCGAGGTCGGCTGGGGCACGATCACCGCGGCGATCCTGATCGGCCAGACGGCCGGCGCGGAGCGCTTCACGACCGATGCGCAGTTCGCCCGGAGGCCCGGCGTCGCACCGATCCCTGCGTCCTCCGGCAAACGCGACCGCCACCGGCTGCACCGCGGCGGCAACCGGCGGATGAACCATGCGCTGCACATCATCGCGATCACACGTGCCCGCCGAGACCTCGCGACCGAGGCCTACCTGCAACGCAAGGAAGCCGAGGGCAAGACCCGGATGGAGGCCCTCCGGTGCCTCAAGCGCCACCTCGCACGCCGCTTCCACCGCATACTCCTCCGGCCACCGGCAAGCCCCGCCGTACGCGCAGCGGTGACGTGATGGCCGCAGGCTTCGTGCCTTAGCCGCGATCGAGCAACGCGCCGATCATGTGACCGTCCCGGCGTCAAGAGACGCACACTCACCCATCCGCCGACTAGGTCGATCTGCCACGAACCTGGCCGCTATCGTCCTTATCACTCAACTCCTCCGACCTCGTTTACCGAGTGTCCGAGGCCCATTGTGATCCGGCTTCTCCTCAAACATCCTGTCCGCGTCGCTGTCGGGCTAGCGACCGTGTTTATCGCTGGCGTGATCGTGGCCCTCGCTGTCGCGACAGCCAAATTCCAAGCAAGCGGCCCCGAGACAATCTCATCTTCCACGCTCGGAGAAGAGGCCGCCGCCGATGCCCGACTCTACGTCAACCCCCACATCCTGAGAGTTACCTGCCCAGGCAGCACCTTCCGGGCCGGATCGCGCGTTCTGTGCACCGCTGAACTTCGGGCGGGCCACCCGCAGCGCCAATACAAGCTGCTGAGCGTCGACGTCGTCCGAGAAGAGGGCGGAATCTCGGCAGAACTCGGCAGCAACAGGTTCGCACCCCGACCTGCCGCCGGGTAGGCGAGCTGCAACGCGGCGACTCGGACCCGACAGGGATGCACGCATTTTCCGCGAACCCCTTGACATAGGAGCAATGACCCGGGCAGCTGGAGTTCTCGAACGCCGCGTCGATGAGCGAACCGCGCTGATGTCAGCGGGCAGCGTCACGCGACCACGATGCTCTCGGTCGGCGCGGGAACTCCGGCGCGGACAGACTGAGGCCAGCCTCTGCCTCCGTGCGCGACAGACGCGATATCCAGCTGCTGGTAGCGAGGCCGCCGAGGCGTGATGCCGCGCCACCTGAGCCGGAGCGCCGAAAGGCGAACCGGGGCGGGTTCCTCAAGTGGCCCGGGACCGCGTAGACTACGTTCACCGGGACGACGGCGGAGACGCAGCGGTCAAGGCTCCCAGCCGCGCCTCGTGGACAGGCTGGTCGATCCTGCATCCGAGCCAGGACGTGACCATGACCGACTTCCTTGACGAGAAGCACAGAGAGATAACCGAGCGACTGCACGAGCTCAAACCTCTGGTGGACGAGTTCCACCGCCTGGAGGCCGCGGCGGCAGCCCTGGCGGGCGCCATCGGGTCGGCATCGTCCGACGCGGGAGGAGCCGTGGTCCGACACCGCGGACGCCACCATCGGCGCCGATCGGTCAGGCACAGAGCTACCGCTGAGGCAGCGGCGCCGAACGAGACCGGGACGGCTGCGGCGGCTGCCACAGACGCCAAAACAAGAGCGCCCAAAGCGACAGCGGCGCGCAAACCCAGTCGCGCCGCCAAGCGCCGCGCCGGCAGACCGAAAGGCAGCGGCACACGCGCCGCCGAAGCACTGTCGTTGGTGCAGGGTCAGACGAGGATCACGACGGCGGAACTTGCCGCGCAGATGGGGATCAGCCCGAACTACCTCTACAGGGTGCTGCCCGGCCTTCAGAAGGAAGGGAAGGTGCGGAAGGACGGGCGCGGGTGGTACGTCACGGGTGGCTGATTTCCGGGCGCCCTCACGGCGCGGCGGGGGCACCCAACCTCACGTCTCATCCGAGCCTGGCACATTGAACTCCTCGCCGAGCATCATCGCGCGGGCGAGGCCCAGGAACACGTCCTGCACACCGTCGGGCGCCTCGCTCTCGGGGAACTCCGCGAGCCGCGCGAGCATCCGCTGGTGGAGCTTCATAGCCGTCGCCTGGAAGTGTTTGCTGAGGTCGAGCAGCTCGCCAAACGCGTCGGAGTTCAGCCGCGCGCCGGGACCACTGCCCAGACGCATGTGTTCGAGCAGGTAGCGGTGGGCGAGCCGATCGCGCCAAGCAATCAGCGGTTCGATCTCAGCCAACAGCTCCGAGTCGAAGTCCTCCGGGAGCCGGTTGCGCAGCTGCCGCGCAGACGCCTTGTGGAACACGTTGATCGACCGGGTGATCAGTTTGCTCATGTACGCGCGAAAGTGCTCCTCGCTTTTGAACGGGCGGGTGCGCCCTGGCTTCGACTCCAGCGCCAGCACGAGCACGGCCAGGTTTCGCTCGAACACCTGCACCTGCATCATCGCCGCGCTGTAAGCGAGCATCACCCCCATGTCAACGGCAGCCGGTTCGAGTGGGGCACGCGGCGACGGCGGGCTCATCGGTGCGGGCGGTCAGTCGGCAAGAGGAGCCGAGGATGCCATGTCACAGTGCCGGTTTCGAGTCGCGCAGGCGCGCATTCTCCATACCGCCGGCGAGCAGGCGGTAATGCTCCCTGACCTCATCCGCCTGCGCGTCCCATCCTCCGACTGGCGGCTGCTCCCCGCCTTTGACGGCCGCATCGGCGGCAGCAGCCCACAGGGCGATTGCTCTCGTCTCTATGTCATCGCCGGTCATCATCGAAGCCTAGCGCCGTGGTCACGGTCGACCCTCCCGTGTCATGGCCCGCGGTGCAAGCGGAGCGGACGTGTCGTTCCCACGGGCGCCGCGCGGTGGCCCGGATACCGACGCTAGTATCGTTGGCCTGTGCCCGACTTTCCGCTCCTTCTCGACGCACCCGACCGCAACTGGGCGCAGCACGTGGAGAGTCTCATCCAGAAAGTCCTGGGCGAGCAGGGGTCGGTCAGCTTGGGCCTGCCCGGCGAGCGGCTGCCGAGTGCTCCCGGGGCTCCTCGCTACGTCGTGACGGGGATCGCCGTATGCGACGAGCCCGAAGAGGAGATGCTGGCGGCGATCAGGGGCGCACTCGCCGACTACGACGTTGAAGAGCGTCGCGAGCATCAATCAGGAAGAGTCAAACGTCGGCCGACGCCCAACCGATCTCAACTGACGCCAGCGCGGTGCGTCTTGTCGTTCGCCACCAGCGGCTAGGTGCCCGACCTAACGGCGCAGGTAAAGATTACCAGTCCTTCTTGCGGTACAGATGCAGGCCGACATGGTCCACGATGATCCGTCGTGACCCGTGATCCAGCGCGAAGTAGATCCGGCCGCATTCCTTGAACGGGACCCCGTCATCGACTTTTACGTGCGGCTCGCGGTTGTGGGTTTTGGCGTCATGTTCGAACTCATGCAACGTGCGTCGCGGCAGCTCCTCGTCGTGCATAGACACCCCGAGTTCATACTCGCGAGCGACCCAATCCTCGAACCGCTCACCCAAGCTCCCGTCGCGCTCAGCCCAAGCGGTGGCCGCACGCGCGAGTTGTTCGAGAGCTTCGGCCATCCGGCCCGGATGGGGATAGCTCGTGTCACCGCCCACCTGCTTTTGCGCGCGCTTGGTCAGGACAAAATGATCACCTTCTACCGCCTTAACCTGACGAGCAGTCTTCTTCCAGCTGGGTTTGGGGGAAGCAACCGGCGGCGGGCCCGCCGCCGAACCGCCGTCCAACTCTGGGAGCACCTCGCCGACGCACAGGCGCCACTCGAGCTCGAGATCTTCCGGCTTCGACTCAAATAGGTCGAGCCGCTCGACAGCTTGAGGGACCGAGGCGAGCACCTGTCCGAGTCCGCGGCCACACCGGGAGTGAGCGACGAGTACCACCTCCCCCTTGAAACCGCGCAGCTTTTCGGCTGTCTCCCGTGCACGTTGAGTTGGCTGCGTCAGGGTGGCCTCCAGGCGGACATCGCGGGCCCAGAGGTCGTGTAAGAGCTGGGTGTGCTCATCTGGAGTCAGCTCGCCTACCGCGAGGGCCGACGGTGGCTTGCGGTCAGGATTCTGGGCCTTCAGCGACTGCTCGGTGAGATCCCGAGCAAGGTCGGCGAGCCGGCGAAAGACGCCGTCCGCGTCGCCGAGCGGGACATCCTCGAGCGCAAAGACTCCGAACCCGGTCGGAACACCCTGGCGTACGGGGACGGTCAGGGTTGCAATTAGAAGCCGCGGGCCATCCCGGTCGATGCTGGACAGCAGCGCGAGAGACCGTTCCCCTGGCGCTGCGTGCCGCTCGTAACAGCGCAATGGGTTTCCGATGCGCTCGAGCAGCGCCGCCCCGAACCCCGGTGCCAGCGCCTCTGCTCGGCCGAGGGCCTCGGCCCACCACGAGGGCTCGTGGCCACCGGAAAGCTTCAACGGCCGATGCCCCAGCGGCAAGAACTTCGCTGACGCCAAGCCTTGAGAAACCCGGGGATCTGCTGAAGCGTGTGTAGCCGCGAGCGGCGTCGCCGTCTCGAGCAATCGGCCTCGGGAAACCACGGTGGTGGTCTGCTCTGGCTAACGGTCGATCAGATACTCGACAGGGACCGCGACCCGAAGAAGGTCCGTCTCCGACATCCGGTCGATCGCGCGATGGAGAGTAGCCCGGACGGTTGCGAGTCGATCGCCATCATGCTCCGGCGGGCTCTCGCTTGCTGGGTCCGGCTGCCGATCGTCCCGAGCTGCGATCTCGATCTCCAGAGAGTTCTCGGCAGCCCAGCGTCGTATGTGGTCGTAAACCGCTGCGCGCCTCCCAGCCTCCCAGCGGGCGCGAACCGACGGGTAAGCCCGAAGCGCCCGGAAGAATGCCTGGTTCGGGCGCGAGCTGCGTACCGCTTGTTCCAGAGCGACTCGGCCGGCTGGGTCGGACTCCCTGCCAGCGAAGTCCTCCATCCAGCGCACCTGCTCCTCGATTGGGATCGGGCTGATCGGCACGTGTCGCCCCGGTTGCTGTTGGACGCGTTCGCGCGCCTCCTTCACGTCCGCGGGCTCTAGCGGGAAGGCTTGACGCGCGTACTGAAACGCCCTGTTCTCATCACGGTCGTATGCGGCCGCCCACCCGGGATCGGTTAGCAGGAAGGCGCGCCAGAGGTCCGGCCGGACGCGCACGGTGGCGCCCCCGGCGGCGTCGCGGACAGGCAACGGCTCCTTCCCGGGCGGCGTCGCCTCGAAGTCCGGGCCGACAGGCGCCTTGTGCACTGAGACGTAACCCGCTTCCGCGGCCGATTCCATAAAGGCTCGGAAGCCCCGGAATCCGAATGCCGCCTCGGAGAATCCGCCGCCGGTCCGTCGCAACAACTCCGGCTTGACGGATGCCCCGTAGGAGCGCCGGCCGTCCTCGTAATTCTGCTGGACGATCTCGCGGAGCAGCTCAAACGCCTGATCGCGAGGCTCACGCGCCAAGGCCGCAGTGGGGACAACGATGCTCATCAGGGACCTCCAGAAGGTAGGCGGATGGGGCGCTTCCAGTGGAAGTCCCCGTCCGTGAAATTTTCTGTATCCCTGCTGACACGGGACTGGACCACGCCCCACACGGCTTGGTGGGCATAGCGGCGAGCTGTAGCTTCGTTGTCCGTCGTCTCGTGTTCCGACGGTAGCTCCCGCCCTGCGTGTCCAGCTCACCTATCCAGTTCAGTCGAACGAGACAGGGGCTGCAGTGGTGCTGAGTATATCGGCACCCCGGTGGAAAAGTAAACCCCCCTTCAACATGCTCCAACCTCCTGTCCTCGCCCGCACCGCCACTTAGCGTCGCGGGGGCGAGAGAGCAACGATCCTGGGCTGGGGTGGCAGACGTTCGAGTGTTTGGCGCATCATGGCCCAGAGGCCCTCGACGATGACGACCACCTCGCGAGAGTCGACGGCACGAGCGACGACTGCGAGCTCGGGCCCGTCCATTCGACTCGGCGCGACCTTGGCGTCGATCACACCGACGCTACCGTCGCTCCCGTGCACCCCCTCGGCGGCGCGAATCAACGCATCCGTCATGCCGTCCGGTATCGCGATGAACACCGTCCACGCGTCTGCGTGCGTGGCACGCACTCGCTCGCTTTCGATCTCGGTCTGGAGCCGAGTGAGCCCTTGCGCGGTGACCGTGAACACCCCAATCGGGTCCGTTGTGCCTGATGTAGACGCGAGCGCGGTTGCCTGTTTTTCGCGGTGAAGACATGAGATCGCGTGCCGTATTCGTTCGCCGGATGCTCCTGTGACGCTTTCGAGCGAGTCGATGGTTTGAGCGCTTCCCGCGGCGATAAGCGCAAGGACGGAAAGATCGTCGAGATCCTCGCCCAAGGGTCGTTTTATGGCGTTGTAGATCGTCTGCCGCGGCACGCCGGTGCGGCGTTGGAGGTCTAGGACCGGGATCCCGAGTGTGTACGCGACGCGCAGGCGAGAGCGGAACGCCGCGGAGTCAAGGCGTGCCCCGTTGGCGTCCGTTTCGATCTGCGCTCGGAGCAGTTCTTGTGACGCCTGCCGCGGCGGGAACTCGAACACCTCGGGGTGGAGCTGGAAGTCGTCGAAGCCGTGCACGCGAGTACGAACATACCACTGTAGGTACAGATGCACAATTCTCGGGGATCGCGGCGCTGCCCCCGCCCCCGCGACCGCCACCGCCGTTGAGTAGGTCCCGAACGCGGCCGACACGGTCGCGCGGTGCGGATGATTGGGCCCTGTGTTCGGCCAGTCAGACGCTCGCGGCAGCTCGCCGCCATGCTCCGCCGCCCACGCTCTGACAGCGGCGAGGATCCTCTCCCGCGGGTTACGCCTGCGCCCGGACGCGACCCCGGAACGACTTGCGGCCGCGCTTATAGGCGGCGCCGAGCCGGCGAACTATCGCACCGAACAGCCACAATCCCCCGTGGACGGTAGGGCGCCGGGAGGACGGAGTCGCGCCCGAAGCGGGGTCTACCTTTAGTGCATGGATTTCGACTACGACGAGAGCTTCCGCGAGGCAGTCGCGAGGGGTTTGGAAAGCGTCCTCGAGAACCTGACGCCGGAGCAACTCGCCAAGGTCCAGGAGGATGGAGGCGATCGCCTCGCAGATGCAATCGGCGAGGCGATCCCTGGGGTAATCGAGGAGTCGGCGAAGGGCATCGTCGAATCGCTGAAGCAGGATGCCCCAGGTATGCTCGAGCACCGGCGGACGTCTCAAGCGGACTACGAGAAGCGCCTCGCCGACCACTGGGGCGCAGCCTTCGATCTCACCGAGATGGTGATGAAGGTCGCCTCAGCGGTGGGCGAGTTCTTCTACGAAAAGCACGTGCCGGCCGACGGACAGCGCGAGCCCGTCTTTGAAGCGCTCACGCGGCTGCTGGCGCGGGCCTGCCGGATCGCGGAGGAGGTTCTGGTGCTTCTCAAGGCCGGCTATGGACAGGGAGCCATGGCGCGCTGGCGGGCACTCGACGAGGTCGCGACCGTCGCCGACTTCATCGCGGAGAACGGCGACGACTGCGCGCAGCGGTATTTTGCCTACGAGGCGGTCGAGTCCTGGAACGCGATGAAGGAGTACCAACGCCACGCCAAGCAGCTCGGCGAGACTCCCTACTCGGCGGCGGATGTCGAGGCGATGAGACGCCGGGTCGACGAGCTGCTCGTCCGCTACGGGAGGCGATTTGGCGAGTCTTACGGGTGGGCGCAGGCGGCACTCGAGGCGAAAGACCCGAGCTTCTCGACTAAGCGACTGACACTGAGCGCGCTCAGAGAGAGTGTTGGGACGGACCACATGGCGCCGTACTACCGGATGGCGAGCCACGGGGTTCACGCCAACCCAAAGGGCATCACCTGGACGCCTGACGCGTTGCCCACCGGTGATCGCGAAACAATCCTCACAGGCCCGAGCCCGGCCGGGCTCGCCGACCCCGGCCACTGCACGCTCATATCGCTCACACGCGTCACAGCGACCACGCTCGCCTCAAAGCGCGGCGAGGCAACCGCGCAACTCATCCTTGTGCTGCTGCAACTCACCGACGAGGCAGGCGACGAGTACCTACGCGCGCACCGCGACCTCCAAGCAGACGAGCGCGTGCGCACCGCGAACGCGACAGGCAGCAGCACGGCAGGCGCCGCCGGCCCGTTCACTTCCACCGGTGAACGCCGCACTGCCGCAGATTGTCGGGACAGTGACACGAGATAGACCAACACCGCTGCAACTCGCACGCGAAGCGGCCGGGCTCAGCAAGGAGGCTCTAGCGGGCCTGGCCGGCGTCAGCCCGAGCGCCATCTACGAGCGGGAGAAACGCGGCGTGCGTCCGAACCGGTGCACTGCCAAGGTGGTAGCCACTTCGCTCGGCGCCGACCCGCGCACGTTGTCCGCGCCACGCCGAGAGCCTGAGCCGGGACGAAACCCGGGAAGCGTCGATGTTTCCGAAACGGTTGAGCCCTAGTCTCCACCGCGGAGATGCCGAACGAGCGCTCGCGCGCGCGTCCGCTGTTGCACCTCGACCTCGCCCGCTTCGACGAACGCCTCCTCGAGAGCGGAGCGTAGCGCCTCAGCATCCGGCCATGGCTCCGACACTGGGCCGACCACGATCATGCCCGGCGTGTAGGCGGCGCGGTTCGGTTCCCTGACGAGCTCGCCCGCGTCGAGCCGAAATTGAACCGCCGGGCGGCCTTCGCCGCCGGGCGCCTCCTCGGGGTTATCTTCACTGAATACGGTCGCTAGCTTCGATGCGAGCACACCGTTCAGATAGGGGATGTGGTGCTCTTGGAAGTAGGCGGGGATCGCGAGGTGTAGACCCTCGCCGTCGCCGTACACGTCGAGCGCCTCCCAGTGCACGACCCCGATCGTGTCCTCGATCTCGCCGGGCGGTGTCATGTCTCATCAGTCCCGGGCGGGTCCCAGCCGGCCTGTCGCGCGAGCCCCCGCGCGAACCACTCGGGGCGGTCCATAGTCACCGCGCCCTGGGTCGAGGTTACGACCCGACCCGTGAGATGCTGCCATTGGTCCTCGTCACCGGTCTCGTCAACGTAGCGGAACGTCCACTGAGTCTCACGAATGAGGGTGGTTGCTTCCATGTTCGTCGTTTGCTCCCCCCACGCGAAGCCGACCGCGAGACTCCCGGCGTTTAGAGGCCGACTCGTCATCGTCGCCGCACCCGACGTCGTGTCGAGAACGATCTGAAACAGGGTCGCATCAGAGCGCGCGAACACCGCCACCCGGGGTCGGGCAACGGCCCACTCGATGTCAGCGGGGAGCATCTCGAATGCCCGCTCGAGCTCGACATTCAACCCATCCGCGCTCGTGCCCATCGCCTCGGCGTGGAACCGGTGCAGCTCTCGGATGACCTCTTGAACGTTCGGGGCGTCGGACACGGCCCGGACGTTACCCCTGCGCTCGGATGGCCGGAGAGGCTCGGCGCCAGAGGAAATTGGTGCCTCATTGGTGCCTCGGACCTACCCTAGAGACGCGAAACCCTGTAATTTACAGGGCTTTCGGTGTATGGCGATACTAAGTTCGAACCATCGAAGCCGCCAGAGGAGTCCGACGGTGAATGCCACCGGGCGCCCCTGCAGCCGGCCCTGCAGCGTGAGCGGACGGCCCTGCAGCGTGAGCGCTCGATAAGCGCTCTTATGCGTCGCCTGGTTTGACCCGAAACGGCCTGGGACAACACGGCAGGGCTACCGACTCGGCGCGTGCAGTAGGCAGCTCCAACGAGCCTGACGAGGGCACTAGACTGACGTCCGCGGGTGCAACTCAGCCCTAGTTCCAAAATAGATTGGAATAACGGCGGCCGCTGGCGACGATCTGTAGAAAAAGAAAAGGCCTGCATGTGCAGGCCTTTTCTTGCATAGCGAGGGCGGGATTCGAACCCGCGACCTTCGGGTTATGAGATCGCTGGATATGGGTCGGATAGCCCGGATTCGCTGGGGTTCCGTGGGGCTGAGTCGGGCCTGATCCGCTCATATTGGCACCAGAATTGGAACGACGGCGCCGGGGCTCGGACACAACCGCCGCGGCGCGGTGACGCTCGGCCAAAGCCGACCGGGGAGGCGGGCGCCTCAGCGAGCGGGCGCCGATCGAAGTTGGTCGGCCGCAGGCTTGAGCAGCCCGTCGAGGCCACCCAAGCAATTCCTTCCGTCCGGTACGGACGAGATCATCACCAGTCGCCTCGCGTGCGTGCGAGGCGATGCAGCAAATCGGCCGACTCTGCCAGGAGGCGACCGACGATCTCCATTACGAAGAAGAGCTGCCTAGGCAGCGTGTCGCAGCGTATGCGACAGAGAGGACGGAAAATGACTTCAAGGACAACCCAACAGGCCTTTGAGGAGTTCGAGCGTACAAGTGTTCGCGTTCCGGACGCCGAGAACAAGCTCGCAAAGACAGTGCAGGCCGAGTTCAGGGCCGTGCTTCGCGAGCAGCTAGACGAGTTCCACTCGGAGTCGTTTCTCGCCGGCTCATATCCGCGGAAGACGCAGGCTGTGCGGCTCAAGGACCTCGACCTCGTCGTAGTCCTTCGCGACCCCGCAGGCGAGTTCGCTGCATCGGCCAGTGGAACGCTCGCCTTCATTAAGCAGCTCGCCCAGGCCTACCCGCGAGTGAGCGGAGCGACGACCAAGTGCCGCGCGATCGAATGCGACCTCACCGGCGTCCCGTTCTGGGTGGACATCGTTCCTGCTCTCGAGAACGAACAAGGAGACCTACTGCTCGCCTACGTCGATCGGGACGAGGGCATCGACGAGTGGCGGTCCGCCGATCCGAAAGGGCAGATTCACGCATGCCAGGCCAAGAACGCTCAGACCGCAGGTATGTACGTGCCCGTAACACGGATCTGCAAGTTCTGGAACCAGTCGTTCACGAGCTCTCCGGAGCAGGAGAAGCCGCTGCCGTCCTACATGGTTGAGGCGGTTTTGTTCGACGCCGTTGATGGACCAGTCGAGTGGGCCGAGGCGGTTCTTGTGTTCTTTGAAAACGCACGGCGCCACCTATCCGAGCCAAGCGCGACGGTGCCCTGCCCGGGCAAAGCCACCGAATTCGTGGACGAGAAACTCGACCCTCTGCGCCAAGCGCGAGCCCTCACGAAGGTTGAAGCTGTACTCCCGCCAGTCCGCCGCGCGGCGGTAGAGCGCGATCCGGCTGCGGCCGTGAACCTATGGGCGCAGGTCTTCGGACCTGCGTTCCCGGCTCCAGCCACCGACTCGAAGACCATGTCCAACGCTCTCCGCACCGGCTCGTTCAGCGTTGTCGGTAGCGGCATCTCGCCGTCACCGGTCGCTGGCCGGCGACCCATCCCAGTGCGCTCGCATGGGCCAAAGCCGGCTGACTCCTGAGCAAGAGGCGGCACGGTGGTGGACTGCACGCGACGCAGTGCCAATACGGTGGCGACTTGAGAACAGCAGCATGCGGGCGGACCCGACGATCGCGGTGATTGGGGTGCGCCAGATGCGACGGATGGTGGACCTCGGCGCCTACACGACCCGTCGAGGTCTCGAGATCTGGGATTTACTCGCCTACAGCGCGCTCGCGGAAACCCGCGAAGGTCGGCTACGACTCGTCGCCTTGTTCCCGAGATCGCCCGTGTCGGCTGATCCGAGCCTGCTCTGCCTCGACGGGCGACGGACCTCCAAGCACCGAAACCCGCCCTTCGAAGACGGCACCTTCGGCAAGAGCGCTGAGCTCTGTCTCTACTACCGCGACGACCCACCCGAGCGACGATGGACACTCGAACACGGCCTTCTCGGGCTATTCGACATCGCGCGCACACACGTCGCAAACGAGTGCGAGTGGCGAGACACGGGGAGGTGGCCGGGCGTCGACGCGCCGCACGGGACGACATCTCCCGCGCGTCCGGACCAGTCGATCGCGGCGCCCGCGATCGCATACCGCAACACCGTCGTCGACTACAACCGGCCCCCAGCTCGGAGCAAAACACCATGAGATACCGGCCGTTTCTTTCGCACAAGCGTGAGCAGGCATCCACAATCGAATACCTAAAGCAGCAACTTTGCCTGCGCGGCGCCGGCGGATGGCGGGACCAAGACGATCTGGGCCTCGGCGGAGACTTTCCGGCTGAGCTGAATGACGCGATCAACACCAAGACCGGCGGGTTCATTTGGTGGGGCACGCGCGACACGCTCAAGTCCGACACGATCTGCAACCTCGAGTTGCCGGCGGCGCTGGCGCGGGCCAGACACGATTCGTCCTATCCGGTCGTGCCGGTGTTCGTCGACCTCACACCTGAGGACGACGCCGAGGTCATCGTCGCGGCGCTTGGACCGAGCAACGCGGAGCAACTGCTTCGGAGCAATGGCGTCGAGAAACGGCGGCGGGAGTCGCGGCGCGCCCTCGCCACCCGGGCGGCCCGGAGCTATGTGAAACAGCTCCTCAAGAGCGTTCCCCCCGGCCCTATCGCCGTGGACATTACGGCCTTTCGCGCACCCACAGAGACGCACGACCTCACCCTCGATTGGCGCTCCGTGCTCGATAACGACGCCCGCAGGATAAAGCCAGGCGGGCTTCAGGTCCTCGAAGAGGCGCTCACCGACATCCGCAACGAGGCGCAGGCGCGTGAGCGCTGTCCCGGAGTGTGCCTAGAGCTGTCCCTACCGTTGCCTCTGGCGATGTTAGTCGGATACCAGTGGCGCTGGACGACGCAGCTTCGGACGACGGTCGAAACCGTCAACCCGGCGACCGGCCGAATGCTGCGTGTTGAGCCGAGCGGTGGCGCGACGGATGTTCGCTCAGAGCTACGAAAGATGGCTCTCCCCGGCACCGGCCCGATGGTGCTGGCGCTCTCCGTTGGACACTCGCTGGGTGCAACTGTGGACCGCTATGCCGGCGACGTCAACGCGCGCGGCTTCGAGCACCTCCATGTGCCATGCGATTTCGCCAAAGAGCCGCTGGACGCAGCCGACATCCGCGGGCTAGCAGCCCATGTCGTCAACCGGTTGAACGGCCTCCAAGCCGAGGGCACGCCAAAGCACCTGCTGATGCGCGCCCCAGCGAATCTCGCTGCGGCAATCGGACTCGCCAGCAACGGTATCGGCCCTACGTGGGTCCCTCTCTATGACGGCCACGACAACTATTCGGGTGGGATCACGATCGGGTAGCGCCGTGGCGGCTTGGTGAGACCCCCGAGAGGCGGTTAGTGGGCTGTCGGCGCGGATCGCGAGAACACGGCTTCAGGGCAACGCCTCAGAACCTTTCGCCTAGCGGAGCGGTCCGTGAGAAGCCGCGCACACTCGCCAATCAGCGTTTCATCGTAAAGCCCTGTCTGGCCTCGGCCTCGGAAACGATCACTGCCACCCGAGTCTCACGCTTGACGTACGGCAGGTTGTCGCTACGCAGGTCCGGCGGGTCTCGGTCCTCAATGCGGGCCGGCGCGCTGATGCGGTCGTAGCTTTCAGGGCCCCGCACCGGCGCCCAGGGGCCGCTGAGAGCGTCTAAGCGCCTCGTCGGGGGAACGGCTGGGGGAACGAACTTCTGAAAACGGGGCGTTTGTTGACGTTCGTTGACGCGTCACCGGGAGCCTGGCCCCGATCACATGCGAGGCCAGACTCCCTGCAAACACGCCATATTTGGCTCTACAGCGGAGGGGGGGAGATTCGAACTCCCGGTACGCCAATAAGACGCACAACGGTTTTCGAGACCGCCGCATTCAACCGCTCTGCCACCCCTCCAAGGGCGACGTCGCAAGGCTAGACGATCGTCGGCCTCTTTCGCATGTGGGGTCCGAGGCTGCCTGCTCCCGCGGGACTCAGACCGGTTCGCCTCGGCGGGCACGAAGGCCGTGGCGGCTCTCGTAGCGAAGACCGGAGCGTCCGATGCGCGCGAGGTACGAAGCGATCAGCGAGCCCACGATGAGATACACGAGCACGGCGATGCCCCAGTCAACGGTGATCGCCCGCTTGGGATGTCCGTTGAAGGTTACGAGTCCTGTGAAGGCGCCCGCGAAGAAGTTCGCTCCTTCGTGAACCCCTTTGACGATGGTGTTGGCAGCGTTCGCATCAACGTCGCGCAGGACGATCGCCATAGCGATCAGTACGGCGATCAGCGTCGCGACTCCCATCACGAGGCTCGCGAGCACGATTGCACCCGATCTGAGCGACCCGGCCGTCGCTGCCCCCGCGCTCCTCCGCGGCGGGACTTCCCCACCGGTCGCGGGCCGTCTGTACCCCGGAGCTTGCCGCTCTTCGGGCTGAGACCGGTATCCCGCTCCTTCCTCGTGTGCAGTGACGGGGTCGGACGGAGCTTCGGCTGCGGTGCCGCGTCTTCTCATCAGGCTCATGAGATCGTGCTACCCGGCGCAGCCCGCGGAAAAACCGCGCGGGCCGCAAACGGTCCCGTCAGTCCGCCACACGAAGGGGTACCTGCTCGTCTGCGACCGCTGCCTCGGGCGTCGGCTGGCTCGCACCGTAGGCGATCGCTGCTGCCGAGCCCGCGGCGCCGGCTGCGAGCTGCGCGAGCGCCCAGGGCAGACCCCAGCGCTCGCGACCGCGGGCCGCGTCGATCGAAAGGCGTCCTGGCCCCGCGTCGGTGATGGCGAAAACAGCGGCGAGCAGCACGAGGTTGTACTCGTACCCGCCCTCGCTCGCCCATGGCCCCTTCGGCGCGTGCACCGTCCGTATGGCAGTGATCATGGTTGCGCTGAGCAGAGCGGATGCTGCGGGCGTGAATGCTCCGGCCGCGATGAGAGCTCCACCGCTTGCCTCTGCCGCGCCCGCCGCGAGGGCGTGCGTCTTGCCGGGTCTCAGGCCCAGCGACTCAAAGAACTGACCGGTGGCGTCCGGCCCGTGACCGCCGAACTTGCCGGCGAGCTTCTGCATGCCATGCCCCACGAACAGGCCTCCCACCACGGTGCGCAGCGCCCATAGCCCGAGCTTCATATTTGATCTCCGTGTCGAAACTTGTCGGCTCGGTCGCCGCGTCGCCTTCCTGCCTCTTCCTGCCGCGCACCCAGGCGACGCGTGCTCCGGCGCCAGCGACGAGACACGAGACGACGACACCTGCGACGAGCACCCAAAGGATGAAAGTCATGCCGTCCTGTTACCCCCGCGTCCGCGCGGCTAACGTGACCGCGTATGGTCGACGCCCGCTTCTCGGCGCTGGCAGGTATGGCGTGCGCGCTCGTGAGCGTCCTGAGCGCGGCGGGTGGCGCGTGGGCCGTAGCGGCCGTCTTCGCGGTGCTGGCGGCCGGCTTCGCCGCCCGCGCAGCCGACGACTACCGCCGACGGTAGCCTCCCGCGGCGAGTTCGAGCAGCCACGAGTGGGCTGAGCGCGCCTCTTGCGAGGCGGGACGCGGTCAGCCGAGTCCGTCGATGAGGTCCGCTACCGAGTCGACGATCCTCGACGCGCGGTAGGGGTGGCGCTCGGCATCCTCGCGGGTCGTGACGCCCGTGAGCACGAGGATCGTCTCCATGCCCGCCTCGAGACCCGAGACGATGTCGGTGTCCATCCGGTCGCCGATCATCGCAGCGGTCTCGGAGTGGGCGTCGATCGCGTTCAGGGCAGAGCGCATCATCAGCGGGTTCGGCTTGCCGACGAAGTACGGCTCGACGCCCGTCGCCCTGCTGATGAGCGCCGCCACCGACCCCGTGGCGGGCAGCGGCCCGTCTGCGCTCGGGCCCGTTGCGTCCGGGTTCGTGGCGATGAACCGGGCTCCCTGCTCGATCAGGCGAATCGCCGTCGTGATGCGCTCGAAGGAGTAGGTGCGCGTCTCGCCCAACACCACATAGTCGGGGCGGCGATCCGTCAGCGTGTAGCCGGCGTCGTGAAGCGCCGTTGTCACACCGGCCTCGCCGATGACGAATGCGGAGCCGCGCGGACGCTGGTCCTCAAGGAAACGGGCGGTGGCGAGCGCGGATGTCCAGATCGCGCCCTCCGGCACCTCGAGCCCGCTCGCCGCGAGCCTGGCGGCGAGATCGCGCCGGGTGTAGATCGAATTGTTGGTGAGAACGAGGAACGGGGCGTCGAGCTCCCGCAGGCGTGACAGAAATCTGTCGGCGCCGGCGATCGCCTGCTCCTCGCGCACGAGCACGCCGTCCATGTCCATCAGCCATGAATGGATCTCCCGTTTGCTCATTGGCCGCGAAGGATGACGCACACTCGCGCATCGTGACGGCGCGAGCCGGGCAACGCCCCCACCATGCCCCCCTGCGCATCACAACCCACCCCGGGGATGCGCTGGTACGTCTCGTCGTCACCGGGGCGGGCGGCAACGTGGGCACCAGTGTTCTGTCGGCGCTGGCGGCTGACGAGGGGAGCGGCGGATACCCGACTCAAGCGGTGAGCGCGGCGCCCACCCGGTGCAGCGCGATCCCGGCGTAGATGAACAGCACGCCGCGGAAGATCAGGACGAGGCCGACGATCACCGCGAACGTGGCTACACCCAGACCGGGCCAGGAAAGGATCACGATGCCCGCGACGAGGTCCAGGACGGCGACCGCGATCGTCGCCACGCGCCCCTCGGGCTCCGCGAACGCGGAGACGAAACGCACGACGCCCGCAACGACGAACCAGACACCGACGATGAGCGCGAACACGATCAGTGTGTCGAACGGTTTCTTTATCAGCACCAGGCCGGCGATAGCGCTCAGCACACCGACGAGCGCGAGCAGTCCCCGCCCTTCACCCCGGCCCACCACCGACGAAATGACCGCCAGCACGCCGTCGATGAGCAGCAGAATCCCCACGATCACGGTGAGTGTGCTCAGCGATTCGTGCGGGTCGGCGAGAAGGAACACACCGACACCGATCGCGATCACCCCGAAGATGACGAGCAGCCACCAAACGGCTCTCAGGAGATCCAGTGCTTCATCGGTCTGGCTGGACATCGGCGAACCTACCTTTCTGCGAGCAGGCGCGCGCAGCGCGCCGTTTTCGGGGCACCCTGCGCCCGTGAACCCCTGGGTCAGGAGCAGTTGATCGGTGCGAGTGCCTGTTTGTAGTCGGTGCCGAGCTGTGTGAGCGCGGCCTTCAGCTTGGGCTCTGCGTTCGCCAGCGCGCTCGACAGATTTCCGGAGGTCAGACTCGCCGCGAGGCTCGATGCGAGCCCGCTGAGCTGAGACTGGAACGTTGACGTCGCGGTGGCGATCTCTTCCTTGCGAGCAGGTTCGAGACTCGGCTGGGCGTCCTTGATGCTCGTCAGGTTCTTGCCGATCGCTTCGAAGGCCGCTTTCGCTTCGTTGAGCGTGTTGGTCGAGATCGTGAGGCTCTCGAGTTTGGTGATTTCGGCAGAGATGTTGTTGCGTGCTGTGCAGACCTGCTTGGTGGCCTTTTCCTGAGAGGATTCACCGCATGCCGCGAGCCCCGTCGCGGCGAGCGCGATCGACGCGAATGCAAAGGTGGTTCTGAGGGCTCGCTTGCGCATTTGACGCCTGACCAGCCTAGCCCCGGACGCAGGCCATCAGTCCGGGGGGAGCCGCCGCATTTCGCGGCCGCCCGTGGATATTCGGCGGGCGCCACCTGTCTCCTGCCGTCGCTAGCGGCGTGAAGCGAAGAAGCTGCTGATGAGCGCTCCGCAATCCTCGGCGAGCAGCCCTCCCGCGAGGACCGGCCGATGATTCAGGCGCTGCTCACCAAGCACGTCCAGCACGCTCCCGCATGCCCCTGCCTTCGGGTCCGTGGCGCCGTAGACGACGCGTGGCACCCGTGCGAGCACGATCGCCCCCGCACACATCGCGCACGGCTCGAGTGTGACGTAGAGCACCGTGTCGAGCACCCTCCAGCTCCCGGCGACGCGGGCCGCCTCGCGCAGGGCGAGGATCTCGGCGTGCGCGGTGGGGTCCTGGCGCAGCTCGCGCTCGTTGTGCGCGGCGGCAATAATCTCACCGTCGCGTACGAGCACCGCGCCGATCGGCACGTCCTCGTGTTCTAACGCACGTTCGGCCTCTCGCAATGCGAGCCGCATGTAGTAGTCATCGCGTGGGAAGAAACGCTCGTTCATGGTTCTCACCCGCACCGTCTGCGACAGTGCTCTGCCGCGTCGATGCAGCCGGAGCACCATCATTACCCAAAGACCATGACCACCCCGACCATCTCCAGCCTCATCGCCCACGGCGCACGCCGGCTGCGGATTGCGCTCTCTCTCGCCGCTGCGGCGCTGGCGCTCTCGGCCGCGAGCGCGGCGGCCGCCAGCTACTCCGAAGGTGAGGTCGTGGTCAGGTACGCCGCCTCGCCCGGCGCCGCGAGCGCCGCCTCCGCGGGCGGCGGAGCGGGGACCACGAGGCTGGTGCGCACCCCGCCCGGCGTAAGCGTCAGCAGGGAGCTCGACACGCTGCGGTCACAGGCCGGGGTGCTGTGGGCGGTCCCGAACTACGTCGCGCACGCGACCGGCGCGGCCCCCTTCTACCCCGACAACCGCGGAGCGGGGAAGCTCCCCGGCGAATGGCAGAAGCTCCAATGGAACTTCGTGGGCCCGTTCGGCATCGCGGCGCCGGAAGCATGGGGGAACGTGATCGCCGACGGTGCCCCAGGAGGCAAGAATGTCATCGTCGCGGTTCTCGACACGGGCGTGGCATACGCCAACCGGGGACCGTTCCGCCGCTCCCCCGGTTTCAGCGCCGCCGAGTTCGTGCATGGATACGACTTCGTCGATCACAATCACTACCCGAACGACCGCAACGGCCACGGCACCTTCGTCGCAGCGGAGATCGCGGAGGAGACGAACATCGGCTACGGACTGACGGGACTCGCGTACGGCGCCAAGATCATGCCTGTCAGGGTCCTCGACAGCGCGGGTGAAGGCGAAGCCTCCACGATCGCCGAAGGCGTCATCTTCGCGGCCAAGCACGGCGCTCAGGTCATCAACCTCAGCCTCGAGTTCTCCCCTGGCGTAACGGCCGCCGACATCCCCGAGCTGATCGAAGCGATCAGGTACGCGCACAGGCGCGGGGTGCTCGTGGTGGCCGCCGCGGGCAACGAGGGCCACGAGGCGATCGCGTATCCGGCACGCGCGCCCGATGTGGTGTCGGTGGGCGCTACGACAGAACACGGCTGCCTCGCCTCTTATTCGAACTACGGCTCGACCCTCTCGCTGGTGGCGCCGGGCGGTGGCCCCGATGCAAGCCTTCCCGGCGACCCCAACTGCCGCCCGGAAGCCACGCCGGGGCAGGACATCTTCCAGGTCACCTTCACCGGGAGCTCACCGAGCGCGTTCGGCATCCCGTCCGGCTACGAAGGCACATCGATGGCCACGCCGCAGGTCGCCGCCACGGCTGCGCTCGTGATCGCCAGCGGCGTGATCGGACACCATCCGACGCCGGAGCAGATCACCGCGCGCCTGCTGGGGACCACCCGCAAGCTGGGCTACAGCGGCGACGAACACCTCTACGGAGCTGGGCTCCTCGACGCGGCGGCGGCCACCGCCCCCGGCGGCCCGGGAGCGATCGCGAGCAAGGCCAGCAGCCGTGGAGTCGCGTCGATCCCCACCGCCTGAGGATCCCTGCCGCTGCGACGTCGCGGTGGTCGGCGGCGGCATCGTCGGCCTCGCGCTCGCGCGAGAGCTGCTGCTGCGACGCCCCGGAGCCTCGGTGTGCGTGCTCGAGCGCGAGCAGGAGATCGCCGCTCACCAGACCTCTCACAACTCAGGGGTGATCCACGCCGGGATCTATTACAAGCCGGGCTCCCTGAAGGCACGGCTGTGTGTGCAGGGCGCCCGTGAAATGTATGAGTACTGCGAACGGCACGGGATCGCGGCCGAGCGTTGCGGCAAGCTGATCCTCGCGGTCGACAGGTCCGAACTGCCGAGGCTTGCGGAGCTCGAGAGCCGTGGGCGCGCGAACGGGGTCAGCGGCCTGCGAATGCTGGATCGCGGCGGCATACAGGAGATCGAGCCTCACGCCCGCGGCGTCGCTGCCCTGCACTCCCCCGCGACAGGCGTCGTCGACTTCGCAGAGGTCGCCCGCGCCCTAGCGGCGGACATCACCGCTTCGGGCGGGACGGTGCTCACGGGCTGCGCCGTGAACGGCGTCCGCAGCGGCACGCGATCGCTGGAACTGGTCCACAGCCGCGGGTGCACGAGCGCGGGCCACGCCGTGTTCTGTGCGGGTGCGTGGGCCGACCGCCTGGCGGTCGCGGCCGGCGCCGACCCTGACCCAAGGATCGTGCCGTTCCGCGGTTCCTACCTGCGGCTGAGACCCGGCCGCCGCGAGCTCGTGCGCTCGCTCATCTACCCGGTGCCGGATCCCTCGCTGCCTTTCCTGGGCGTCCACCTGACCCGGACTATCGCCGGCGAGGTGCTCGTGGGGCCGACCGCGATGATGGCCGCCGCACGTCGCCCAGGCCTCGGGGCGCGCGAGCAGGCCCGCGAGCTGGCCGCCACGCTCTCGTGGCCCGGCACCCGCCGGATGCTCGCCGGCAACTGGCGTGCCGGGGCGATGGAGCTGCGCCACGCCGCGCGCCGGGCATGGTTCGTGGATGCGGCCGCCCGCTATGTCCCCGAGCTTCGACCGTCGGACGTCCAGAGGGCCTTTGCCGGCGTGAGGGCGCAGGCGGTTGGCAGGGACGGGGCGCTCGTGGACGATTTCGTGCTCTCGGCGACCGACCGGGCGCTGCACGTGCGCAATGCGCCCTCACCCGCCGCGACAGCGTCGCTGGCGATCGCCCGGATCATCGCCGATGAGGCTGGCGGGGCGTGGGGTCTGCCCCCGGCCCCGCCGCGCGCGACGAGCCCGCAGGATGGCTAAGCGGGTGACGCGGAGAGCGCCCTTACGACCGCGGGGACCCCGTCGGAGGCGGTCGTGTACCGCGGGCGCCACCCGAGCTCGCGCTTGATCTTCGCGTTTGAGGACCGCGCCGAGCGGACGAGCGCGTCGACTGCGTTGCGGCCCGCGATCATCCTCGCGAGCGCCGCCGGGATCCTGCGCGGAGCGCCGACGCCGAGCGCGGCGGCACTGAGCGCCATGAAGTCGTAGTAGGTGATCGGCTCATCGTCGGCCACGTGGTAGACCGAGCCGGCAGGCGCCGACGCCGCGAGCACGAGTGCGGCGGCGACGTCCTCGACGTGGACGACGTCCCAAAGGTTCTCCCCACCGCCGACGACCGCAAGGCGCCCTGGCCCCTTCAGCCGCGGGAGAAGCTCGTTCGCGTACCAGCCTCCCGGCCCGTATACGTGCGAGGGCCGGATGATCGAGACGTTCAGGCCTGAGTCGAGCAGCAGACGCTCGCCCTCCTGCTTGGCGCGGCCGTAGGGTGTCTCGACGGGCAGCGGCTCGTCCTCGGTGAGCAGTCGTCCGTGCGCGTCACCGGTGACGACCGTCGAGGCGAACACCACCCGGGGACGCGCGTCCGGTTCGCCGGCAGCCGACATGCATGCTGCGATCAGATGCTGTGTCCCATCAACGTTGACCTGCGTCAAGCGCTGCTCGCTTCGCTGGGAGGCGATCTCCGCCGCAAGATGGACCACGCAGTCCGGTCGCGTGGCGGCGAGCAGCTCCCGCAGGCGTGCGCCGTCGTTGATGTCTCCGTTGACGGGAACCGTGCCGGCCGGCTCCGAGCCGGGCCTGCGAACCAGCGCGTGGACCTCGTGGTGTGCCTCGAGAAGCTGGCGGCACAGCACACCCCCGATGAAACCGCTTGCTCCCGTGACGAATACGCGCACCGGAGGAGCCCTACATCTCGAATGCGGTGCGTCCGCCGCAGCGCACGAGATCCTGGAGCTGTTCGCGCCCGTCGCCGACGACGGGGCCCCCGTGGGCGAGCAGCAGACTGTCGAAGTCGAGCTCCGCGAGCAGGCGCTCGCACGAGCGCAGTATGCCCCGCCGTGTCTGCGGCGGGTCGTCCATCAGCGAGTCGGGCACGAAGCCGAGCGGACCCTCCTGCCCGGGGGCGCCGCCGCGCACGACCGCATCCGCGAACACCAGCGCTCGGGCCGACGGGATGTACAGGGCCGTGTCATCCGGGCATATCGCGCCGACCTCCTGCGCGATGAGACCTCCCGGCAGAACATCGCCGACCTCGAAGCCCTGCACTTCCTCGCCGTGCACGAACTCGTGCAGGCCGGCCTTGTTGCAATAAACCTTGCATTTGAATCTCTCCGCAAAGAGCGCGGACTCACGATAGTGGTGGCGGTTGCTGAGCAGGATCGCCGACGGCGTGGTTGCCGTATCGGCGAACCACTCGATTCCCTGCTCGCGCGGCACCAGCGGGTCGATCAGGACTCCCTCACCGGGTATCCAGTAGCTGGAGACCAGGGTGTGGATCTTTGGATGCAAGGCCGTCCAGTGAATGACCCCGGGGATCACCTCGATCATGCGCGCAGACTAGTTGCTGCTGCACCGGGACGTTCCGATACGGCTCTCGTCGGTCAGTCTGGCAACATTGGTGCCGAGTGTCTCTGCGCACGGGAATCGATCTGATGTCGGTGGAGGCCGTGCGAGAGTCGCTGAGCACGCATGGCCGCCACTACCTCGATCGCGTCTACACCGACCGCGAGATCCGCGACTGCACCGGCCCAGACGGCCTAGATCCGGAGCGGTTGGCAGCCCGCTTTGCGGCAAAGGAGGCGGCCCTCAAGGTGCTGCGCCCCGGCGAGGTGGGGCTGTCGCTACGCGAGATCGAGGTTGTCCGCAGCCCCGGCGGCTGGGTGGACATCGAGTTGAGCGGGCCAGCCGCGTTATTGGCTCAGGACAGCGGTCTGAGCGGGTTCGCGGTGAGCATCACCCACGAAGCGGGCTTCGCGTCCGCCGTCGTAATTGCGACCAGGGACTTGAGAAACACGTGAGCCCGGTCGATGATGGAGCTATGACCGACGAGATACGCCAGATAATCCGCGACCATGCCCGGCTCGCCGGCGATGTAGATTCCCTCGCGGACGACGCGGACCTCTACCAGGCCGGCATGACATCTCACGCGAGCGTCAACGTGATGCTTGCCCTTGAGGACCACTTCGACCTAGAGTTCCCCGACAGGATGTTGACCCGGAGCGTCTTCGAGAGCATCGACTCGATCGAGCGCGCGCTCGTCGAGCTCCGCTCGGAGACCGCTGTTCAATGAGCATCTCATTGGATCGTGATCTGGCGTTCCTGGACTCGGTACGACTGATCGCCGACGAGGTGTCGGCCCCGAACTCGGATGCGGTCGATCGAGGCGCACGCTTTCCAACGGAGTCGATCGAGGCACTACGCGGAGAGCGCGCCCTCTCGGCGGGGCTGCCCACCGAGCTTGGCGGCGGCGGGGTCAGCTTCGAGGCCATTGCGGGGGGTTGCTTCGAGCTCGGGCGCCGCTGCGGCTCGAGTGCGATGGTCTTTGCGATGCACCAGATCAAGGTGCTCACACTCGCGCGCCACCTCGACGGTGCGCCCTGGTTCTCCGAGTACCTCGCGAGGGTCGCCGATGAGCAGCGCCTGGTCGCGTCGGTCACTACCGAGATCGGCACGGGAGGCGATATGGGTCGCTCGATCGCGGCGGTGACACCCGGACAGAACGGCACATGCACCTTTGAGAAGAAGGCTCCCGTCGTGAGCTACGGCGCACACGCTGACGACCTCTTCGTCACGCTCCGGCGAGACCCGGACTCCGAGGCGAGCGATCAGGTCATCGCGCTCGCCATGAGGGGGCAGGCAGAACTCGAGCCGGCGGGCACCTGGGATCCGCTCGGCATGCGCGGCACGTGCTCCCCCGGCTTTGTGATTCGTGCCGTCATCGCACCCGAGCAGGTCCTCCCCGCCCCGTTCTCGGCGGTCATGTCCGAGTCGATGGTGCCCATCACGCACATCCTTTGGTCGCACCTGTGGCTCGGCATCGCTACCGATGCATTCGACCGGGCGCGAGCCTTTGTGCGGGCCTCCGCCAAGCAGAAGCCCGGCGAGACGCCGCCGACCGCTGTGCGCCTCTCGCATCTGATGAGCGAATTGTCGATGCTGCGATCCGAGGTCGGGTCCGGGCTGGAGGCGTTCGTCAAGGCCTCCGAGGAACCAAGCCGCGAGTGGCTCTCGACGATGCAGGCTGCCATTCGCTTCAACAATCTGAAGATCGCCGCATCCGACCAAGCGCCGCGTGTGTGTCAATCAGCGATGGGCGTCTGCGGGATTGTCGGCTTCAAAAACGACACGCCGTACAGTGTCGGACGTCATCTTCGCGACACGATGTCCGCATCGCTGATGATCGCTAACGAGCGAATCCACCAGACCAACGCAAGCCTGCTCCTAATCGCCAAGGACGTTTGATGCCAGACGTACGGCCGGCCACGCCTGCGCAGGCGGCGCTGCTGTCTGACCTCATCGAGCAGCGACTGCTGATCGAGACGGGTGTTCCCGGCGTGTACGGTCGCGGCGGCGACTTTGAGGAGATCCGGGAGCGGGTCGCGTCACTCGTGACACGCGCCGGAGTCGCCGAACAGCCAGAGCAGATGCGCTTCCCGCCGGTCCTGCCGCGCCGTGACCTGGAGACCGTCGGATACCTAAAATCGTTTCCGCACCTGGCCGGAAGCATCTTCTCCTTCGAAGGTACGGAGGCGCAGGCAGCCGAGCAGCATGAAAGGGCGAGCTGCCACGAGGACTGGAGCTCATTCCAAAGCATGACCGACTTGGTACTCACGCCTGCGGCGTGCTACCCGGTGTACCCGGCTCTCGCTAATCGCGGTCAACTAGCGCCGGGCGGTGTCACGGTCGATGCGGGCGGAGCATATGTCTTCAGGCATGAGCCCTCGCTGGATCCCGCCCGGATGCAGATGTTCCACCAGCGGGAGATCGTCCGCGTGGGTGAGCCCGAGACGGTCCAGGCCTGGCGCGACGGCTGGCGCGAACGGGCCCTCGAGTTACTCGGCTCACTCGGCCTCGACGTCGAGCTCGATGTCGCGAGCGATCCGTTCTTCGGCCGCAGCGGACGCATGCTCGCAGCCAGCCAGCGCGAGCAACAGCTGAAGTTTGAGGTCCTGACGCCGCTCGGGGGGGACGAGCCGACCGCCGTCGCATCATTCAACTACCACCAGGATCATTTCGCCTCCGCGTACGATCTGCGCATGCGGGATGGGGAGGGCGCGCACACGGCGTGTCTCGGTTTCGGTCTCGAGCGGATCACGCTCGCGCTACTGAGCACCCATGGCCTGGACATCCGGAAGTGGCCGCAAGAGGTGCGCGGCAGGCTATGGGACCGGTGACGCGGCAGCACGGCTCGCTGGTGAGCCTGTACGGGCTTGACCCGTCCGCATATACCGTGCATGACCTGCATTCGCCGGAACGCACCTACATCGAGACGAACTGCTACACGGACATCATCATCGAGTTGCTCAACGGCGGTGGTTACGAGCCATTGGCGTTGATGGGGTGCACGCTTAGGCTGGACTTCGAGGGCGACCAATGGACGTTCTTCAAGCCCGCGCCTGCGGACCTCGAACTCCTCTACGGGATCGACATCCACGAGATGCAGCCATACCGCCCGCTGCCCGAGCAGGCTGCCGAGCAGATCCTCAACGGCCGCACGCTGATAGTCGAGCTCGACTCGTGGTATCTGCCCGACACGGCGTCCACGAGCTACCGGGCCGAACACGTCAAGAGCTCCGTCGCGGTGGAGGCAATCGACCAGAACTCCGAGCGCATGCGGTATTTCCACGGCCCCTCGCTCTACGAACTCTCCGGCGAGGATTACAGGGGCGTATGGCGCCTCGGAGGGACTCTGTCCGGGGACGTGCTCCCCCCTTACACGGAGCTCGTCCGGTTCGACGCCGGCCCGGCCCTGCAGGGCGACGATCTCCGTCGCGCCGCGCGTGGTCTGATGAGAGAGCATCTGTCTAGGCGCCCTGCGAGCAACCCGTTCGAGCGCTTCGGATCATCGCTCGAGGGTGACCTCCCCCGGCTCCTCCAAGGCGACGCCGCGGACTACCATGCCTACGCGTTCGCGACCGTCCGGATGGCGGGGTCCGCGTTTGAGGCCGCCGCCTCAATGACAGCCTGGCTTCTCCAGGACGCGTCAGCCGAATCTGCGCTCCTGCAAATCGTCGAGGGGTGCAAGGCGCTCTCCTTCAGGCTCGCGCGCCGCAGGGAGTTCGACCCCCGTCCCACGATCGAAAAGCTCGCGTCGGCATGGGATGAGGCGGTGACACGCCTAGATGCCTGCCTGGCCTGAACGGCCGGCCTGGAGCACCCGGGCCGTCGCGGGCACCGACGATCGGGTCCTGCTCCGGAAAGGTTGGCTCGTTGCCGCGGCCGAGCCGGACGCAGCCGCCAGCCCACAGGACATCGATTCACTGAACTGGCTTCCCGCCAGCGTGCCGGGCACCGTCGCGGGTGCGCTGGCAAATGCCGGCGGTGGGCACGCCGGCGAAACGCCCGACCTCGACGCGCACGACTGGTGGTTCCGCGTCAAGTTTGATTCCGAACCGGCCCAGCTCGGCGAGCAGGTGCTGCTGTGCCTGGATGGAATAGCGACGGTCTTCGATGCACACCTCAATGGTGAACTGATCTGCCAGGGACGATCCATGTTCGTACCCGTGAATGTCGACGTCGGCCGGCTACTGCGGGGCGAGAACGAACTCGTGATCCGATGCCGCGCGCTCGCGCCGCTGCTCGAGCAGAGCAGGCGACCCCGTGCCCGCTGGCGCACCCGTGTCGCGACGCCGGCCAACCTCAGGTTTGTGCGCACCATGCTGCTCGGCCGCGCACCCGGGTTCGCTCCGGGCCCAGCGACCGTCGGGCCATGGAGAGAGGTCTCGGTGCTGCGCCGCAGGGATCTCGCCGTCGAAGCACTCGCCGTGCGCCCGCGTCTCGTGGACGACACGGGAGTGCTCCGGGTCACGGGGAGCATCCGGGCTCTCTCCGGCCGAGAGCCCGACGCCGCACGGGTCCTGATCACCGGCCCGTCGGGTGACTTCAGCGCGCCCCTCGCACTACATCCCATCGAGGCTGCTGGCACACGCTTCGCGGGCGAGGTCAGCGTCCCGGATGCAGCCCGATGGTGGCCGCACACGCACGGGGAGCCCGCGCTTCACGACATAAAGTTGCTCATCGAGCTCGCTGGCGAGAGCGTGACGGTGCGGGCGGGGCGCACGGGCTTTCGCGAGCTCACGTTCGGCTCGTCCAACCCTGCACAGCCAGAGCACGACGGGCTCGACATTCGTGTCAACGGCGTGCCTGTATTCGCGCGCGGTGCACTTTGGACGCCCCTAGACCCCGTCGGGATGGCGCCCGCCGAAGGGTCGGTACGCCGGACGCTCGAAACCGTGCGTGAAGGAGGCATGAACATTCTGCGGATACCTGGTACCGGCTGCTACGAGACGCGTGAGTTCCTCGACCTGTGCGACGAGCTTGGAATCCTGCTCTGGCAGGACTTCATGTTCGCCAACTTCGACTATCCGATCGCCGACCCCGACTTCCGCGCCGACGTGCTCGCAGAGGCACGCACCGCCCTTGAGGCGATCGGCGGCAGGCCGAGCCTCGCGGTGCTGTGCGGCAACAGCGAGGTGGAGCAGCAGGCTGCCATGCTCGGGCTGGACGCGGATCTCGGCAGAGGGGAGCTCTTCGGTGAGCTACTCCCCGAGATGGTGGCCGAGAGCCAGATCGATGCAACATATCTTCCGTCGGCTCCCTGCGGCGGCATGCTCCCGTTCCGGCCCGCATGCGGCGTCGCCAACTACTTCGGGGTCGGCGGTTACCTCCGGCCACTCGAGGATGCACGACGGGCCCAGGTGCGCTTCGCCTCGGAGTGTCTGGCGTTCTCGAACGTCCCCGACGAGGAGGCCATCGCCGCGATGGCCACGGATGCACCCGCCCTGCAGGACCCCGCCGGGTCCTGGAAGGCCGGCGTGCCACGCGACGTCGGCGCCGACTGGGATTTCGAGGACGTCCGCGACCACTACCTTCAGATGCTGTTCAGCGTGGATCCCGGCGCACTGAGGGAGGCCGATTCCCAGCGTTACCTCGAACTTTCGCGAGCTGTGACGGGCGAGGTGATGGCCGAGACCTTCGGGGAGTGGCGGAGGGCAGGTTCGCCGTGCGCCGGCGCACTCGTCCTATGGCTGAAGGATCTCCTCCCCGGGGCCGGCTGGGGTGTGCTGGATGACCGTGGCGACCCCAAGCCAGCCTTTCACCATCTCAGGCGTGCGCTCGCGCCGGTGGCCCTCTGGACCGTCGACGAGGGGCTGGGAGGCGTCGTGGCCCATGTCGCCAACGACGGCCCGTCCACGCTCGCAGCCGACCTGCACCTCGCGCTCTATCGAGGCGGAGAGCAGTCTGTTGGGGAGGCCCAGACCGCCATCGACCTGTCGGCGCACTCTCAGGGGGAATGGGACGTGGAGGGGATCCTCGGCAGGTTTGCAGACGTTGGATGGGCATACCGGTTCGGGCCGCCCGCCCAGGATGCGATCGTCCTGCGTCTCCTTACGCGCGGGCACCCCGCGAGTCTCATCGCGCATGCCGTGCGTTTCCCGGTAGGCAGGCCCCTCGCGCTCGAGACTCCCGGCGACCTCGGTCTCGAGGGATCGCTGTTCCCCGGTCCGGACGGTAACGCGGAACTCCATCTGCGCACGAGACGGCTCGCGTACGGGGTCGGAATCCACGCGGGCGGCCTTGAGCCGCAGGACAACTGGCTGACCCTCGAGCCGGGCGCGCAGCGCACGGTCTTGCTGCGGCCGGGTGGGCGCGGCGAGGCCGGGAGCGTCGAGCTGGGCGCGCTGAACATGCAAGGACGCGTGACTGCACAGTTCCGGGCGTCCGCGAAATGACGGGCCCGGCGCCAGAAGTGCCGATGTATCTCGGCTCACGCGCAGATACCTTTTTCGCGATCCTCAACCCAGCGGCCCGCAGACCTACCCAGAGCGCCGTCCTCATCTGCCCACCGTTCGGGTGGGAGGAGATCTGCTCCTACCGCAGTCGCAGGCTCTGGGCACGGCGGCTGGCGATGGCCGGACATCCGGTGCTGCGCTTTGACTGGCCAGGGAGTGGGGACAGCGCCGGTGGTCCTGACGACCCGGACCGCCTCGATGCGTGGACTGGAGCGGTTTTCCAGGCCTCGGACTGGCTGAGCGAGGCCGCCGGTGAAGCACCGATCACCGCCATTGGTATCGGCCTCGGCGGCATCATCGCCTGCAGAGCGGCGCTGCAGGGGGCCGACCTGGGGCAGCTCATCCTTTGGGGAGCGAGCGCCAAGGGACGGGACCAGGTTCGCGAGCTGCGGGCGTTCTCGCGCCTGGAGGTCGCCGCGACGCCAAGTCCGGACGGCGCCGCGGCGGCCACAGACGGGTCGATCACCGCAAACGGCCACACGATGAGCGAGCAAACAGTGGCCGAGTTGACGGCGCTCGAGTTGACCTCCGCCACGCCCGGGATTCATACCCGGCGTGCGCTGCTGCTCAGCCGGGACACCCTTAGAGTCGATGAGGGCCTGAAAATGGTGCTCGAGCAGTCCGGCGTGCAGGTCCACGTCGCTGACGGGACCGGCTACGGCGCGATGACGGTCGAGCCTCAAGATGCTCTCCCGCCCACAAAGGTGTTCGCGACTGTCGACGCGTGGCTCGACGAGGAGACGGCCCAGGACCCATCTTCTCCGCGGGGCGACGCGTCCCAGCCGACGGCATTGCCACGCGTGAACCAGGAGATGGAGCTGAACGTGTCGGGGATCACGATCCGCGAGCGACCCATGATCGTGGAGCGCCCCGAGGGGCGGCTCGTCGGCGTCCTGAGCGAGCCCGTCGGCGAACGCCGCGAGCTCACCGCTGTCCTCCTGAACGCGGGTCCGCAGCGACGGATTGGTCCGAACCGGATGTGGGTGCAGATCGCCCGGCGTTGGTCGGCGCTGGGTGTTCCGACGCTGCGTGTGGACGTGGAGGCGATAGGTGACTCCGACGGCGACGACAGTGCCCTAGTGAAGGTTGCTGCGCTCTACCAGCCGGTCTACGTCGGCCAGGTGGAGGCGGTGCTCGACGCTCTCGCGGAGCGCCGTCTGCCGCCGCGGTTCGTGCTGCTCGGGCTGTGCTCCGGTGCGTACTGGTCGATGCACGTCGCGGCGATAGATGAGCGTGTCAGTGGGATCATGATGCTCAATCCGCGCGCCCTGATCTGGGATGAGTGGGAGTACACGGTGCGGCGCACCCGCGAGCTCCGCGAGCGTCTGCTGCGTGCCTCAACATGGCGTCGTGCGCTGCGCGGCGAATTGACCCTCGCGCGCCATCTGGAAACTGCTAAGGCAGTAGCGAGCCGTGCGCTGAGCGCCCCCGGCAGGACGCAGGGTGATGACCCCGCGGACGGACGCGCCGCGAGAACAGCGAGCGCGATCACGATCCTCGACAAGCTCAGCGAGCGCGGCCAACGTGTGCTCGTTCTGCTCACGGGCGCAGAGCCGCTGCGGGAGGAGCTCTCGCCGGGCGGGGTTCTCGCGAATCCTGCGCGCTGGCCCGAACTCGAGCTTGCTCTGATGGGAAGTGACGTCGACACCCACACGCTCGCGCCCGCGTGGCTACAGCATGAGGTCAGCGAACTCGTCGACCGGCGAATGATGGAGGAACTCGAACGCCTTCCGGACTGAAACCGGGCACCGCCGAAGAGGCTTAGGAACGCGCAGGAGCGCTAGCGAGAGTTTCGGCGATCTGGTCCAGCCGTGACTCCCACGAGTGGGCCTGAGCGTCCGCCGAGCGCCGCTCGCGATCCGCGGGGCTGTCTGCTTGCATGGCCTCGGCAAGCTTCTGAACGAACTGCTCCGGCCCGGAAGCCTTGATGATCTCGGGAACGTCCTGCAGCGTCACCATGGGGGTCGAGACGACCGGGAGCCCGGCAGCGAGGTACTCGTAGGTCTTCATCGGGAACACGCTTCGCATCTCGCCCTCCAGGTGGTAGGGCACGATCGCGGCATCGGCGCCACGGAGCACCGCGGGGAGCTGCTCGTAAGGACGGGGGCCAAGGAGTCTGATGTTGCTCTCCCCACGGAGCGCATCGACGTTTGTGTGGGGGTCGCCTGGGCCGATCGGTCCGACAAACGCAAACGTCCAGTCTGGGCGCAGGCGTGCCATCGCCACGACCAGGTCGAGGTCTATCTTCGCCGCAAGAATCGCACCGACGAAAACGATCCGTGGACGCGGACACCGATCGAGCTCAGCGTCTACGGGCCCCGGGCTGAGTGCAGAGGAAAACATCCGGGTATCAGCGACGTTCGGCGCGTAATGGACGTTCTTGCTCAGTTTCTGCATCCTTGTAACGAGCTCTGGGGCGCTCGCCATCACCACGTCGGCTCGGCGGGCGAAACGTGCCTCCGCTGAGAGGAAACTCTCTGCGTCGATCCCCTCCTTCGCGGCATGATCGTCATCGATGTAGTACAGAACCTTTGAAGGGCGCAACGAGTCGATCAGCACCTCTGCCTGCGGCACGAACGACCACAGGACCGGATCGTGCATACCGAGTGATCTGATGCCGTATCCCACGTAGCGGCGCAGCAACTGAGTGTTCAGCCTCCTGACAGCCTCATTCGAGTGCAGCGGCAGGACCAAGGGCGAGAGCACGTGCACACCTTCCACCTCGCGCATCGGAGACGCGGCGCGGCCCAGCCGTCGGGCGATCCGGCGCAGGTCTTTGGATGCGAGCTGCGGGCGGCGCAGTCCGAGCGACTCGACGAACAGGATCTTGTTGCGATCTGCCGCGCGCGCGAGCAGATGCTGCTGGTTGGTCAGCAGTTCAGACTCCCAGTCCGAGAACCCGACACAGACGATCTCGGTGTCGCGAAGCTTGGTGCCCGGCAACTCCAAGTCTGCCGGTGGGGTCGCGCTGGAGCTCACGGGCGAATTCTCGCGCTTCGAAGTCTGTGAAGCGGCCCCCTGTCACCGACCATTGCATACGCGGGGCCGTACAGGCCAGCCATCTTCAGCCGAAGTCGCAGTGGCGTCGCCGACGCGAAGACAGGCTCGCGCGGGACACTCATTGCCCGCCACGGCCCCGGGCCCGAACACGCACAAGCAATCTCGTACCCAGCCTGCTTGGCGGCAGCTGTCGTCAACCGGTCGAATGCGCCGAATGGGTACGCCATCGCTGTCACCGGCTCCCCGAGCAAGTCCTCTAGGTCAGCTCTGCTTCGGCGCATCTGATCCAGCGCATCGGCGTAGCTCAGCTGATTGAGCGGGAGATGATCGACGCTGTGAGCACCGATTTCAACCCCGGCCGCCGCGAGCTCGCATACCTCCTCTGCACTAACGATGAGCTCTCCGTGGAGATCCGGATGCGGCTGGCCCATGAGCCCGGTAGGAACGAATATTGAGCAGCGCACGCCCCGCTCGAGAAGAAGCGGCAGTCCCTCGCGCACGGTCTTGACGAGTCCGTCGTCGAAGGTCACCGAGCCAAGGCCGAGGCCCGAGCCATCCCTGACATGGCGCCAGAGCTCACCGACGGACACCAGCTCGTATCCCTGCTCCGCGATCACCTCGAGGTGACTCTCGAACAGCGACCTTCCGACAAAGATACTGTTCGGATCGCTCGGGCCGGCGATCGATCCGACGCCGTGATAACAGAGGACGAACGGGTACTGGCGCCCAAGCCCAGCGCCAACCGCGTGGGATGCGAACCGCACAGGGGCGGGACGGCTGTAGCTGCTCGCCCTGGCCGCAGACGCTAGCGACCGTGAGGTCGGCGACGGCCGCGCGGGGCGATCCGGCTGAGGATCCCGGAGACGCTCAGCGAGTGCCTCGATCGAGTACTCGCGTTCAGCGAGCAGCCGACCCTGCGCCCCGAGCTTTTCGCCACCGTCGCGCAGAATATCGAGCACGCCTTCGGCGAACGACGGCGCGTTGCCAGCCTCGCGGTAGTGCACCCCGGGCGACACTTCGAGTCCTTTCGCCGCAAGCGGCGTCGCGACCAGCGGCATGCCGTAAGCGAGCGCCTCGACGAACTTGAGCGGTGTGCCCGCTCCTTCGGTGAGTGGCACAACCGCGCAGTCAGCGTGCGCATACTGCGGGTCGAGTGAGTCGACGAACCCGGTCGCCTCGATGCGCGCGTCCGGCGACTCCCAACTATCGAGCCCGCGACCCACTACCGTCAGGATGACGTCGGGCCGCTCGGTCCAGATGAGCGGCAGCACCTGACCGATCAGGAACTCGAGCCCACTCAAGTTCGGTGTGTAGTGGAAATCTCCGACCATCAATAGCCGACGGCGCCCAGATGCGGTACCGGTCCGCACCCGGTGGGGTGCAATCCGGGCGACATCCACGGCGTTTGGTACGTAGCGCAGGCGCGCTGAAGGCACCAACGCGGCGGCGGACCGTATGTCCGTGCGGCTGACCATCCAGGACTCATCAACTATTTCGAGCAGACGGCGCTCATAGCGACGCATCGCAAGACTGGAGAACGCCCGCAGACCGGGCGCGCCGTCCACGTATTCGGACTCGATGTTGTGTGCGTTGTAGACGACGGGCCGCCGCGTGGCAAGATCCATCAGTCCCGTGGCAGCACTCGTGTCCCCCGCTACGATGCGCCCGCGGCTGCGATCTTCGGCCAGACGCTCGGCCGTCTCGACCAGCTCCGGACTCGTGCCCCGCGAGCACAGATCAGGTATGCCCTGCAGCCGCTTGGAGAGGTAGAGAGCACCTCGTTCAAGACCGCGCGAGGATTTGATTTGATGGAACTCGATGCCAGGGATCGCCTGGTACTCAGGCGCAGGCTCGTCCGCGTCATGGGCCACATAGGCCAGGTCGACGGGTCCAAGCATCGCGAGCGCCCGTACGCACGTGTAGGTCCGTAGCGCCCGCCCACCCGTGAAGACAGGTGCAAAAGTGGATAGGAAAAGAGTGCGGTCGGGCGTGCTCACGCCGTGACAATCTCTTCGCGCGCCGCTGCATCCCACCGCGTCTGAGCAGGATCGCCTTGCGGATCTAGGAACGGCATATTGCCGCGCAGTTGACGCGGAGCGGCACGAAGCAGCAACCGAGCCTTTCGGCCGAAAGGGAGGACGCAGTCGATCGTCCGCAGTTGCTCCTCGGCGTCAAGTGCGCGGATCAGATTCAGCGGAGTCAGGCGGTTGAGGCGCCTCACGCGGACTGTCGACGAGCGCCGGCCGGATGTGATCAGCGCGACATCGGCACCCGCCTCCGCGGCTCGTTCGAGCCAGCGCTGCGCCTCCGCGCTACGACCAGTCCCGGCGACTGCCACTACCCTGATCGGTCCGCGGCGAGCAGTTCGCGAACCGTAGTGCTGGCCCTCGCCGACACCGGACTCACCGCGTTCGGCTCCGAGCATCCCAGCAAAGTAGCGAACCCATACGATCGAGTCGGCGGCACAGTCGAGAGCGATCTTGACGGAGCCGGGCCATCCGTCTCGCCAGCCCCCATCTACCGTCATCCGGTACAGGAACTTCGCGGCGGGACGCAGCAGGACTCCGATCGCGAGGTTCTTCGCTGTCCGCGGAGCATGCAGCTGTCCTGCCTCAAGGCGGGCATAACTCCACATATCGCTTACGGCCTGCCTCCAGCTGAGCGCAAGCAAATGGATCAGGTCGCCCTCGAATGGGTGGACCGGCCCTTCGGGCGTGAAACCCTCGTGCACGGTCCGTCGCTCGTCATGCCGATAGGCCCCAGCGAGTACCAGGCGATGCCTGTACTTCGGATACTTGCCTGATGGGCCGAGTCGGTGCCCGAGGAATATCTCCCGCAGGGGCAGGCCCGCAATCCGGCAGTCACCGGGGCTTGCCACGAACGCTTCGATCTCGGTTCGCAGATCTGAGCTCACGCGCTCATCTGCGTCAATCTCGAGCACCCAGTCTCCCTGCGCGTTGTCCAGAGCGACGTTGCGCTGTGCAGCAAAGCCGAGCCAGGGCTGCTCGATCACCCGCGCGCCCGCGGCACGGGCCAGGTCGGCTGTCGCGTCCGTAGATCCCGAATCGACGACGAGAACCTCATCGCAAAATGCGACGCTCTCGAGGCAACGAGGAAGCGCCCGCGCCTCGTTGGCGGCGATGATGCATGCGCTGATCGTGGAGCCGCGGCCAGCGCCGTTGTTGTCTGACGGCCGGTTCACGCGCCCCATGATGGCGGACGCGGCACCCGCCTCGGGGTCGGCTCGCGGCGGAGCGATCGGCGAACGCCTATTGGGCGGAGACATTGAGGTCGGCCAGGAGCTCCCGCCACTGCGTTGCGTAACTCTGAAGGCTGTTGTGCGCGACGATCCACTCGCGCGCCGCCGAAGTTAGCGACGCCGTATCGAGCGTGGGCAACGCTCTCAGGCGAGCAACTATCTCGTCGTGCTCAGGTTCCACGCACAGCCGCTCGTACTGCGGCACCCCCTGAAGGAAGGTAGGCATCCAGCCGACTCGGGTCGTGATCAGCGGGACGCCACACGAGAGTGCCTCGAGCACCACGTAGCTGCACGCCTCGTAGCGGCTCGGGAAGAGCACACAGTCGGCCGCAGCGTAGGCGCAGGCCAGCCGGTCTGGATCGAGCACACCGAGGTTCCTGGTTGCGGCCGAGTCCCCGCTTTCCCCAGCGATCAGTAATTCGTATCCGGCCTCCCGGCTGGCATGGACGAGCAACTCCGTGCCCTTCAGTCGCTGAAGCCGTCCGACGTACAGCGCGTAGCGGCCGTCGCCGGCTAGACCAAGCTCCTGCCTCGCCTGCTCGCGAGAGCGCGGTCTGAACGTGTTCGTGTCGACGCCGTTGGGGATCACAGCATCCGACCTGACACCGTAGTAGCGCCGGACCTCCTCCGATGCTTTCTGCGAGACGCTCACAACAGCCGCGCCCCGGCCCGCGACCGCCTCGGCGAGACCGGCGCCAACGGTTCGCCGGACGCGGTCGTGACGGGGCAGGCTGTTCCCCTCCGCACGCGTGTTCCCCACCATCGTTCCGTGGTACACGTGGATGCGGGTGCAGTGCCGCGACCGCCCGCATCCGAGGAAGCCGTTTGTGATCAGCAGCCGCGGATGAAGCGCCATCGCGCCTCGCGTCGCGCTGATCGAGCCCGCGAGATAACCGGCCCCAAGGCGGGACACCCAGCGAGCCGGCACTCGCCCAGGGCCAACCACGTTGACGCGCCAGCCGTCCTGCTCGAGTACCCCCTGAAGGAGGGAGCACATCCGCTCCACGCCACCCGCACGATTCGCGGGGTCGGGGGAGATGATCACAGCCCCGCTCGCTCGCCCGGGTGGGCTCGGGCCCGCAACGTACGCCTCGGCCGTCATCGGGTCCCGGCGCCGCGGGCGCGCAGCCTGCGCATCCTCGCGCGGATGGCTCCGGTCGCGGTTATCCGCACCCGGCGAAGAACGAACTCGACCTGCGAGTGGACGATGCCATCGATCAGGCCCTCCGACCTGAGCCACGTCCCATGCCGTCGCAGAAAGGTCCAGTTGTTGCGAACAGCCCAATACTCGTATCGAAGGGTCGAGGAATGGTGCTGACCCCCGTCCCATGTCTCAAGCTGGTAGCAGTAGGTCTCAGGCGTCAGCAGGGGCACGAACCCGGTGCGCGCAGCCTGAACGAAGAAGTCCGTCTCCTCCCGGTACGCATTGCTCGGATACCCCTCGTAGAAGCGGATCCGGTCGAACACGGCGCGCCGGACCAGTGCCCGTGCCGGAAGGAAGGGCGTTCGCACCGGCCGCTTGGGGAACACGTTGTCCTCGTCCATCGTCGGCGGTGCCTCGCGGCGAGGCGAAGAGGCAGCGAGAGCAGCCGCAGCAGCGTCATCGCCGGCGACATGCAGTAGCGGAGCACCCACGATGTCGGCCCCGAGTTGCTCGCCCTCACGTCGGAGGATCGCCCCGTAGTCGGCTGGGAACCTGCAGTCGTCCTCGCCGAAGAGGATCCAGGGTCTGGTGGCGTTTTCGATTCCGGTGTTCCGGGCCTTGGCCACACCGAGATTGCGTTCGTGACTGACGAGCTTGAGTCGCGGGTCATCAAACTCGGAGCAAGCCTCGATTGTGTCGTCGGTGGAGCCATCATTGATGACGATCACCTCCCCGACGTCCTCGAGCGCCAACATCGCGCCGAGGTTGGCTCGCAGCGCACCGGCCCTGTTGAAGGTCGGGAGAACCAAGGTGATGTCGCCCGACTGATCCTGGAGCACCGCGCTAGTGTAGTCGCGCGCCCGTGGCGTACCGGCGGGCGCCGGAGCCTCAGCGGGGTCTCGCCGTCCGCACCGCCGTCAGGTGCGGCTGGGCGCTTGGATAGGCTGCCGGTACTACTACTCGACGGCGAGCCTGACGGACTTCTTGAGCGCACCCATCCAAATCAGCGCCCGCCGCACCCTCGCAGATATCGCCGTACAGATCGCAGGGAGGTTCGCGAACCTCGGTCTTGGCGTGGTTGTGACGCTCGTAATCGTCCGGTCTCTCGGCGCGAGCGGATTCGGTGTCTGGTCCACCGTGTTCGCCGTGAGCCAGATCGCTTCGAACTTCGGAGAACTCGGGATCGGCCAGGTCGCCGTCGCACGCGCGGCGAGCGACCGCCCGCGCGCCGCGGACTGGCTCGGATCGCTCGTGACGCTCCGCCTGCTGCTCGCTGTTCCCGTTTCGATTGCTTCCGCGATCGCCGTGTATCTGATCGCTCCGACGCATGACGGCCAGGTCGCTGGCGTCCTGATCTCCCTCACGCTGCTGCTCAGCGCGCCGGCAGCACTCACGGCTGTCTTCCAGCTCCGTGTGCGTAACGACATCTCGATCGCGCTCTTGACGCTCAACAGCATCCTGTGGGCGGGGGCGGTGCTTGCGATCGCCGCTGGGCCAGGGGGGATAGTCGCGTTCGCGGCCGCGTTCCTCGCGGTCTCGGTTGTGACGACCACGGTCACCGTGCTCATCGCCACCCGCATGCTGCCGCTTCACGTACGCGGCTCGACTGCAAGGTGGCCCGAGCTTGCCCGTGTGGGCATCACACTCGGGGCTGCCGGGATACTGGTGACTCTGTACGTAAAGCTCGATCAGGTGCTCGTGCTCACCCTGGCCGGCAGCCACGAGGCGGGCCTCTACGGAGCGGACTATCGCGTACTAGACCAGATCCAGTTCATACCCGCGTCGGTGATGACCACCTTGTTTCCGTTGATCGCATCTTCGTACCCCGAGAACATGGAGCGTGTGAGACGCCTGCTCCAGCTGACCGGCGAGTACCTCTCGCTCGCCTCGCTGCCCATTCTGGTCTTCACGATTGTCAATGCCGACTCAATTGTCAGGATTCTCTTCGGTAAGGAATTTGCTGGCGCGGCGCCCGCGCTTCCGGTACTGATGGGCGCGTTCGTCTCGATCTCGTTCGGCTACCTGGTGGGCAACATGGTCGTGATTGTGCAGACGCAGCGGGCGTTTCTGTACTTCGCAGCGCTGGGCCTGTTCATCAATGCCGCGTTGAACCTTCTCCTGATACCCAAGTACGGCTTCATCGCCGCAGCGTGGATTACCCTCCTCACCGAGTTCACCGTGATGACACTTACAGCAAGAGGCATCCTGCGCCGGCTGGACATGCGTCCAGCGCTCGGCAGGATCGCGCGCATTGGCGCGGCGGCTTCGATGATGGGTGTCTTGACACTAATTAGTCGGGAAGCGGGAGCACCATTTATTGTGAACGTGGCTGTGGCGGTGGTCAGCTATCTAGTGCTGATTCGCCTCTTCCGAGTGATCTCCCTCGCCGAGGTGCGTGCGGTGCTAGCCAAGGAACCCATCACCCTGTCGTGAATTCAAATCGGCGAGCGGTACCGAGAGCCAACCGTTCGGCGGCTCCGTTCGAGTTGAAGAGCTGCGGCCTTCAGCCCACGGGGGCTGAGTATTTGCGCCCCGATGGGCTCACGGATGCTGAGTCATCCGTGCCGTAGTAGTCCGGAAGCGCAACCGCGATGTCGTTGACGACCAGGCCGACGCTGTCGTGAAGCCGTCTCTGCTCGAGGAGCGCACGCGTACCACGGATCGCATCGCGGGTGGTTACGCCCGCCCGCGCAATTATCAGCTGCGCATCGACGTTGAGCTCATCCAGCAAGACACGCGTGTCAACTACTGGCAGAAGCGGCGCTGAGTCGATAACCACGAGGTCAGCGTGAAGAGCGAGGCTATTGAACAGCTCCCCCAACCCAGACGAGCGTAGGCCGACCTGTGAAGCACGACCCGTTGCCCCGGCGGTGAGGACCCGTAGCCTGTCGAGCTCGGGGAATGGCGTGCTTAGGAGCTCGAGAGGATCGACGTGCTCGACCAGCGCCTCTGTCAGGCCGCCGGCGCCGGCGTCTAGGTTCAGCCGCTGCGCAAGGGAGGGCCGACGCACGTCGGCCTCCACCAGGATGACCTCGCTCCCCGAGGTCGCTGCGGCGCGTGCCAGGCCCAACGCAACAGTCGTCTTGCCCTCGGTCGGTATCGCACTCGTTACCAGCACCAGCTTGACGTTGCCATCCGGCCGCAGTAGCGAAAGTCCGTTCTGAAGGATGCGGAATGGCTCGAGGTCTGCTGCGCCGACGAGGCCGCCACGTCGGCGGGCTGGAGCGGTCGGGACGACAGCAATGGCGCGCATCCCGTAGAGATCTTCAAAGTCCTCAAGCCCGCGGACGCGCCTCGTGAGGAGGTTGACCAGGAGCGCCACTCCGACCCCGACGAGCAGACCGAATACCAGGGCTACGATCGCTGTTGCTTTACGTTTTGGCGAGCTCGGTGCTTCGGGCGGGGAGGCGACGTCTGCGACTTTCGCGTTGGCTGTCGCCACCGCCTGAAGGAGCAGAAGTTTCTGGGAGAGCGCGTCGAGGTTCGCCCTATCGGTCGTGTCAGAAGGCGGGAGTTGCGCCGCCTTCTGCGCGATCAGCTGCTGACCGCGCACGAGCTGCTCTTCGTTCTGCTCCTGGCTGTATGCGACATATTGCTGCGTAAAGGCGTTGGCTAGCGCTGCGGCGACGGTGGGGCTGCTGTCGGTGACCGAGACGTCGATGATCGAGTCGTTCTGAGGGTCGCTGGCGCTGACTTTTTCGAGGAGTTCGCCCGGGCTGATGTGCAGGCGCAGCGAGTTCACGACCTTTTCCGCAACGGGCGTAGTGGTCACCAGCTGGACGTTCGTGTTGTTTTCGCCTTCGGGGTCCACCGACTGGCCCCCACCGACACCCGCAACCTGGTTGGTCAGAGAGTTGTTCGCGAACTGCAGGCTCGCGGTCGCCGTGTACTCGTTTGGCTTGCGCGCGAGGTAGAGCAGCGCCACCAGCAGCGAGACAACCATGCAGAGCGCGATGACCCACCAGCGTTGGCGCAGCACCCCAAGCACGCGAACGAGCCCGGGTACCTCGGCAACCTCTGAGTCCTTCGCCGGCACGGAACCTAATGGCCCGCCGCTCGTGCGTATACGCGTCGCAGCATTACATCTCGATGGTAGCTAGCGCGTCGGTCCTTGCGGGCCTCACGGCCTGTACAGGCGGTCCTGCGACGCAGAAAGCTCCTCAACGCTCTCTATAAGGCAGCGTGGGCTCGTCCCGGCGCACGGCGCCTTGCAGCGGAGCAGCGGGGCGCCGCCGGACGGCCCCGCCCGCGGCTCGGACCAACTGGTCGCCGTGCTCCCTCTCGGATGTCTATGCGACCCCGCCGCCGGCCGTCCAGAGTCCATCCAGCCCATCGGTAAGCTCGATCGATGGTGACCCGAGCACGCGAAGCTCTCGCCGGCCCCCAGGCGCGTTCGAATCTCGCGATGGCCGCCGCGGCCATCGTCCTGGCCGCCCTGACGGGTGTCGCGACCGCCAAGCTCGGCAGCTTCCAGCATCAGCTGAAGGCCTTGATCATCGTTGGCGCCGGCGTGGCCATGGTCGTCGCCGCGTTCCGACCGGACATCGGGCTGCTGATCCTGATCGCCCTGTGCCCGTTTGAGTTCGCCTTCTACGGGACGAACTCCAACCAGGCGCTGCTGGTTCTGCTCGCGATCGTCCTGGCCTGGCGGATCCGGGCGAACGCGGTCCCGTGGTGGGCGGGCACTGGGGCGGGCGCCATCGTGATCGGCAGTTTCATAGCGACGCTCGGGGCGCACAACAAGTCGATCGCGCTGGAAGGCGCGATCGACTGGCTGTGCGCCACCGTGATCCTGCTCGTTGCATTCACCGAGTTCCAGCAACGACCTGCGGCATCTCGCCGGATGGTCGAGGTGATCGTGGGGATGTCTGTCATCGTCGTCCTGTTCGGCTTCCTCCAGAAGGCAGGCGTCCACGCGATCGTCGGAGCGCCCTTCAACGTCGGGCGGCCCAACTCGTTCTTCTCCTACTACACCGTTTACGCCGGCTACCTAGCACTCGCCGCGACGCTCGCCACAGCCGAGATACTGATCGCTTTCGAGCGCCGACGGACAGCGCGAGTGTTGAGCTTCGGCGCGGTTCTCATTCTGCTTCTCGCCGGCCTGACAGCGTCGACCTCTCGCGGCGGACTGGTGGCCCTGGGCGTCGGATGGGTTGTACTGCTCGCCTTCAACGTCAACCGCGCTTCCGTGATCGCACGGGCCGTCGTGGTGCTCGCGGTGGTCGCAGCGGCGGGCTATCTCGCGACGCCGCATTCCACGCTGGTCACGATCGAACACAGATTCGCTCAGTCCAACGGCTCGCTCGGCGAGGACAAGACACGTTTCGCGGTTCAGCATGCCGGGAAGGTCGCGCTGGAGCACCGACCGTTGGGGCTTGGTTACGGCAATTTCCCCTACTACCTCTCGAGCTACGTCCGCAACGCCAACGTCCACCAGCCGTTCTTCCATGCCCAGGAGACGTTCTACGAGATGGGCCTGGACGCGGGGTGGCTTGGCCTCGCTGGCTTCCTGCTGCTCGTGTTCTCGCCGATTGTCATGGTCGTGAAGCACGGCAGGGGTGGCACCTCGGCGATACGCGCATCTGCCATGGCTGCATGCATCGCCGGCTTCTTGGCCCAGGGGCTGTACGACTTCGTGCTGTGGGATCTACCGTTCGTGATCCTGCTGATGGCGATGGTCTGGGGGACTGCGCACTCGCTGGGCGAGGACCGGAGCAGCGGCGAGCGCGCGAGATCGCCGGCAACCCGCGCTCGATCGCAACCGGTGCTGTCCGCACCCCACCCGTTCAGCGGGTGAGCACTTCCGCGCCTGTCGCTCCACTGGCCTTCTGCAGCGAGCTGACGGCCAAGTACGAGGGCTGAGCGCTCCGGTATCTCGCGACCGCGTAGGTCCTGGTACGCGCGGCTGAGACAAGCCTGTAACCGGGCAGATCCACTGCGGGAAGGGCTGGCGCAAGAGGGGAGCGGCCGGCTCTGAGCGCACGCAGGGCCACGAACTCGACTTCGCGAGTTCGAACGAGAGGCGTGCCGACTTTGTGCAAGCCGGGCATGTAGATCGTCAGCGGCAGGAGCCCGTTTGCGGGCGTCACGATGAGGGCAGCGCTGGAACCGGCCGCAAGACCACCAGCGGCGCTGCGCCAGTCGTCGCGTTGATATTCCGGCAGCGCGTTGACACCGGCGATGACCGCAAGCGAGACGACCACGATGGCGATCCCGAGCGCCGCGCCGCTTCGACCCGCCCGGTCGAAGCCAACCGCCATCGCGAGAAGAACCGCCCACGGGATCCACGCCGCGATCACGTTACGCCCGTCGAAGACGTCCACGAGGTGAGTAGCCGACAACACGAGCGGCAAGAGAAGCGCACACACGCCCACCAGGCAGATGCCTCCCGCGATCCGTCGCTCGCCGTCGCCGGCGCCGCGCCAAAGCCGCCAGAGCGCCGCGGCAGCCAGCAGTCCGATAAGCGCGGTCGAGAACAACTCGAGCGGGCTGTTTAGACCAACGAGGAACTGCTTGGCGGCCTCTGCGACGCGCGAAGGCAGGCTTTTGCTTTCGATCCAATCAGCTTGGCCGGCCGAGCGCTCCTTGATCGCCAGCGGCATCAGCGCGATGCCCGTGAGAACGACAGCCCCAGCGGGCAGGATCAGGCGCCGGGCGCCCAGTCGTCTCGCAAGTAGGGCGCACTCGGGCAGGAACAGGAACACGGCGAAGTAGTGGGTGAGCAGCGCCAGGACCGACAGCGCGCCCCACCACGCCAGCGACCGCCCGTCGCCGGCGTCCAGAGCCCGCTGCCAGTAGACGAATGCGGCCGCCGAAAAGAGGATCAGCAGCGCGTAGCAACGTGCCTCCTGCGAGTAGTAGTACATCGCCGGGTTGAAAGCCGTGAGAGCGGCTGCCCAGAGTCCGACGCGAGGCGATACCCGTCTGCCGGCGAGGTACATAACGGGGATCGTGAGCGTGCCCGCCATTGCGGAGAACGAACGAAAGGCAACGACACCGGTGCCGAATACGCGAGTCCACGCCCACACGAGCACGTAGTACAGGGGCGGCGTGGACTCGCTCGAGGAAAGGTGCGAGAGAAGCCCCCCCAGGCCCCTGCGGACAAGCGTGATCGTCGCGGACTCGTCCAGCCAGGCACTCTGGACGTCGAGGGTGGCGAACCGCAGGACGCCGCCGAGGACGATCAACACGACAAGAATGACCGAAGGACTCAGGGCACGGCTGCGCTCGCCGGCGAACTGAACGCCCCGCCGATCGACTGGTGCGATCTGCGGGGAGTGCGCCGCGCTCGAAGTCACCGCGCCCATTATGGCAGCGTGGGGGGCCGGGGAGATGGCCTCAGGCTCACATCCCCGGCCCCGGTGGGACGGATACCGCTATAGCGACTGGTGCAGGAAGCCTTCGACTACGGCAAGTGCGGGTCGCGGTTCGTATGAACCGGAGACGAGTCCCCAGTGCCCGGTCCCGTCGTCGTGCAGCTGGTAGTACCAGATGCCCTTCACGTACGGCTGCGACAGCAGTTCTTCATATGCCCATTTGATGTGTTCGGCCTGCTGCTGCGGGTTGGCGGCCCCTGGGCTCTGGTCTTCTTCGCCGTACTCCGTCGCGTAGTAGTCCGGGTGCGCGAACCCGAGAGTCACGGCATCTGCTCGCTGGGCCTCTAGGCCTTCAATGCCCCAGTCGTGGCCGTCATATTTGACGCCGGGCAGGCAGTAGGGGTGTGAGCTGAACGCCGGGACCAGTGTCTTCAGCGCAGGCTCAGCCTTCAGGGCGTCACCGAGCCAGCCGCGGCCCGCGGCGAGGAGGGATTCTTCTCCCGATGCGGTTTTGTAGTCGCCGAAGGAGTCGAATATCAACGTTACGCCGTGGATGCCAGCTCGTTCAACTGCCTGGGTGAGTGCCATGTACATTTCGGCGTACCTCACCGGTTCAGCCTGGCCACCCTTTGCGTACATCTCGTTCCCGACTTCCAGGAGCGTGTAGTTGTAGGACGCCGCTTCCTTCACCTGTTCCAGGGTCTTTGCCACCCAGGGCGTGATTTCGACAGCGGACAGCTTGGTTTCGTCAGGCGTGTTGCCCACGATCACCTGATCGTTGCGGAAGCCGTTTTCGTAGGATTCCTTGAGGGTCGTCCAGGGGCTACCGGCTTCGAGTCTTTCTGAGACAAATCCGGCGGCGATCACTTTTTTGGCTATCGCGGGACCCCAGCCAGAGCCACCGACAAGACCGATGATTGCCTTGCTTGTCGGCGCCGGTTCAACGGCGATCGGTTCTTCAACAGGCGGGGGAGCTGGATATGCGATCGAGACCTCGGTCGCCCACGCGCTACCTTCGACTGCCGTGCGAACCGAGTATTTGACGGTCAATCCAGGGCTTGCCACTGGGGTAGTCGACATGCCGGAAACAGCCGAGTATTCGGCGGGCAGGCCCGCCGGCTTACGCACGAGAACGTAGGATGTCACGCCCGCGACCTCTTTCCACGTGAGCGTGTCGCCTGAGACTGTCAGCACAGGTGCGGCCTCGGGGTCAGGCTGGGCTGCGTGCGGTGGAGGCGCGGGGTAGGGGTACTGGATCCCGACGACGCGTGACCAATTTGAGAGCGGGGTTGCGCTTCGCACGCGATATTCGACTGTCGCGCCCGGTTGCGGTGCCGGCACGACGGAGGTCGCGGCAACGACGGATACCTGAACAGCCTGCCCGGTTGTCTTGCGCTGCATCAGATAGTGAGTCGCGCCTGCCACTGGCTTCCACGTGATGGTGTTCCCGACGGCGGAGATTCGGGGCGCCCGTGCTCGCAGGGACGCGGACATCTTGGCGCCGCGGTGAGAAGCGGTGACCCTTGCTGCGGCCGAGGCCATGAAGCTCTGGGCTGTCGCGAGCCTGGCACCGTCAGCCTGGACCACTCGGCGCAGGGGAGCGCACGGTGCGGGCTGCCAGACATTGGCGTGTTCGCAGCGAATGAGCGCCCTCGCGGACACCACGAGGCGCCGGTCTGCTCGCCGGACCTCGCGTACTCCCTGTGCGAGCTGCCGCGGAAGCGCTTGGCGAGAGGTCGCCGCGTGCTCGGGGCCCGCGGCGAACGCCGATCCTGTTGTTGCAGGCGCAACCAGCAAGGTCAGACAGCCGGCTGCTACGAGGACCTTCGGTGCGCGCCACGTCCGGTGGGGGCGGGAATTGAGGGGAAACATTGCGGTCATCTCCTTCGGGGGCTGGGCTGTCTACGAGAGACCCCTGGCTTTGCGGACCCGCCTCTCGACGGGGGTGCCTTTTCGAGGATGTGAGCCTGAGCTCTTACACCGAATACCTCGACGGAAGGCGAGGCGGCGTTTAGAACGACCGCCTCACCTGGACGGATCGCTTGCAAGACCGCGCTCAGGACTCAGGCGTCCGCCACCCGCGTTCTAGTGCGATCAAAACGGCCGCACGGCGACGTCGCGGGGGGTCCGTCTTTGCGCCCCAATGCCGGTGTCGGGCTGCGACACGAGCGACCACTTGAGATCCATCGCGTCGGCGACGGCCCCACCTTCGCGAGCTTTCTAGCGGCTGGCGCCCGTGAATGAGCGGGCCTGCACGTCACAGCAGAGACCTCCGTTGGCGCACTGACCCGCCAAGCTGCAATTAGCTCCCACGCCAGCTCGGGTCTATACCGGTCTCAGCCGGGGCCGAGCGATCCTGGCCGCCTGGACCGCGGCGGCGACTGCACACTCAGAGCGAGCCGATCATGTCGCTGCTGGACACCGCTTCCGGTTAGGCCTCTCCCGCAGTGACCAGCGCCCGCGTCATCGCGCGCTGGAAGCGCAGCGGCGCGAAGCGCTCGGCATTTGAACGGACCGTCGCCTCACTGAAGGTGGCCCCCTCGAAGCGCTCGATCGCGTCGCACAGCCCGTCGAGGGTCGCGTCGGCGTAGAGGACGCCGCTCGTTCCGTCATCCACCGAATCGCGTACGCCTCCGAGCGCGTTCCCGATCACCGGCAGGCCCGCAGCCTGCGCCTCCACGGGGACGATCCCGAAGTCCTCCTCGCCGGGGAACAGCAGCGCCCGGCTGCCGGCGAACAGGCCGGGGACATCCTCGTCGGCGACGCGCCCGAGGAACGTCGTGTTCCGGCCCGCCATCGCCCTGACCCGCTCGAGGTCGCGCCCGACTCCCGCCACCACCAGACGCCGCCCCATCCGCTCGCACGCCCGCACCGCGAGATCCACCCGCTTGTACGGCACCACTCGCCCGAAGACGAGGTACGGGGCATCCGCCGACGCGGTCCGCGGAACCTGCGCGAAACGCTCGACGTCCACCGGCGGATGGATGACCTGCGCCTCCCGCCCGTAGTACTCCCGAATGCGCTCCGCCACGACCGTCGAGTTCGCGATGAAGAGGTCCGGCTGGCGGGCGCCGCGAAGGTCCGCTCGCCGCAGGAGCGGCAGCGCCGCCGCGAACCCCAGGCCCCCCACCCGGCCGAGACGCTCGCCCGCCAGGAAGGAGGGATCCCACAGGTAGCGCATCGGCGTGTGGCAGTAGCAGACGTGCACCGAGCCGGGCGGCGTGCGGACGTTCTTGGCGCTCGCGTGGTTGGAGGAGACGATGAGATCGAATCCCGACAGGTCGAATGACCGGAACGCCTGGTCCATCAGGGGAAGCAGCCATGAGTAGCGTGTTCTGGCACCCGGGATGCGGTTCAGGAACGAGGCGTGGACCCGGCGGCGGGTTATCTCCGCCGGCCATGGGTCCGGGTCGTAGACGGATACGAACAGCTCCGCCGCCGGCAGGATCTCCAGCAGCCGGGCGACGACCTTCTCCGAGCCGCCCGGTACGGTCAGCCACTCATGGACGACGGCGCTGCGGGGGTAGCGCGCAGCGAGTGCCGCTGCGAGCTCGCCGAGCGTCGCCTCACCCGCGTCTTGGGCGGGCCCGCTCACGTCGTGCGGATGATGAGCACCGAACAGGGGGCATGGTGGGACACCTTGTTGGGCACCGAGCCCAGGAGAAAGCGCTTGGCCCCCGTCATGCCCTTGTTGCCGACGATGATCAGATCGGCGCCCTGCTCCTCCGCGACGTCGAGGATCGCGTCGGCCGGGTCACCCTGGCGTGCGTATGCGGTGACCGTCACGCCCGCCTCACGCGCGATCTCCGCTGCCGCCTCGAGTGTGGCGTCGACCTCCTCACGTGGGTTTATCGCCCACTGCAGGTCCTCTGGCGCCTCGCGGCGTTCCTGCGACAGCCTCTGCGCAGGCACGGGCTCATAGGCGCTGACGAGCTCGAGCGAAGCACCCAGGGTCCCGGCCAGGCCGGCCGCCTGGCGCACCGCCTGCGTGGCGGTCTCCGAGCCGTCCGTGCCGACGACGATCGACTTGAACATGACACCCCTTGTGTTGTCCCGATTCACTGACGGCGAGCAAGCCGATCATATCCGGGCTGCGGCGCGCGGCCGGAGCTCGGCGTAGGGTCCATAGAGCGAGTGATCGACCTGCACTGCCACATCCTGCCCGGCGTCGACGATGGCCCCGAGACCGTCGAGGGTTCGCTGGACCTAGTCCGCGCGGCCGTGGCGAGCGGTGCGCGCACGATGGTCGCAACGCCGCATGTCAGCTGGCGGTTCAGGAACACGGCCTCGGGTATCGCGGCCGCGGCGGTCGCCCTGCGCGAGCGGATCGCGCGCGAGGGCATCGACCTCGAGCTGCTGACCGGCGCGGAGCTCGCCATGACCCACGTCGCCGACGTGCGGGACGAGGAGATCACCGCGCTGCACCTCGGCGGCGGCCCGTGGCTGCTGCTCGAGCCGCCGTTCGCCACCGTCGCGAGCGGCCTGCTGGAGATCACGGGAGACCTGCAGCGCCGCGGGCACCGGATCCTGATCGCCCACCCCGAGCGCTGCCCGGCGATCCACAGGGAGCCGCGGCTCCTGGAGGGGCTCGTCGCCTCCGGAGCGCTCTCGTCGGTTACCGCCGGCTCGCTGGTGGGGCGTTTCGGGGAGAGCGTTCGCCGGTTTGCCCTGTCGATCCTCGAGGCGGGGCTCGCCCACAACGTCGCATCGGACGCCCACGACGTCGGCAAGAGGGCGCCCGGCTGCGCACGTGAGATCGAGACGGCAGGGCTGGGCCCGCTCGCCGAATGGCTCACCGAGACCGTGCCTGCGGCGATCCTCGCCGGCACGGAGGCGATTCCACCGCGGCCGCCCTACACGCCGCCGCGGCGCGGTCTGACGGACCGGCTGCGACCGAAGCGCCGCAGGCAGATCGAGAGCCCTTAGCCGCCGTCCTCTCAGACGAGCTTGGTTATCGCGATGATCATGCCGATAACGACAAAGATGACTATCGCGCCCTGCATCCATATCCACGTGGGTGACACTTCCCGTAGAGGCTACCGCCAGCGGCCTTGCATATCGGCGCCCGCTGGGCAGGGCGCATCTATCGTGTAGGTATGGTCAGGCGCCTTCAAGCGCCCGTTGTTGCGGGCGCCATCGTTCTCTGCATGCTCCTCAGCGTGGTCACGGCCGCGTCCGCGGCGCATGTCCGCGGGACGAGGTCCCAGGCAAGCGCCCTGCTCGGCGGCGTGAACATCGCGGGCTACGGCTCAACTGCGGCCCAGATCGACAGGAACATAGCGAGCGCGCGGAACGTCGGCGCGAAGGTGGTCCGTGTCGAAGTCCCGTGGTCCGCGCTGGAGCCGCGCGCGGCCGGAGTGATCGATCCTCGCGCGCTCGCTTTCACAGATCACCTCACGAGCGATGCGGCGGCAGCCGGAATCAAGGTGATCATGATGGTGGAGAGCACTCCGTGCTGGGCGTCCTCGGCCCCGGCGAGCATCCGCGCCCGGTGCAGGCCGGGCGCCGCCGGAGCGGCCAGCGCGTGGCCTCCCACCAACACCGCGGACTACGCCTCGTTCGTCGCCTATCTCGCCCAGCGTTACGGCCCGACCCTCGCGGCGCTCGAGGTGTGGAACGAGCCCGACCAGGCCAACCAGCACTATTTCGCCGGTCCGGACAAGGCTGCCCGCTACGCGGCGCTGCTCCGGGCGGCCTACCCGGCGATCAAGGCGGTCGACCCCGCCGTTCCCGTGCTCGCCGGATCGCTGGTCGGCTCCAACGGCGCATTCCTGCGCGCTCTCTATGCGGCGGGCATCAAGGGCTACTACAACGGCCTGTCCGTCCACTTCTACAACCTCACGCTCGCGTCCGTCCGCTCGATCCACGAAGTGCAGCTCGCGAACGGCGACAACACGCCCATCTGGCTCAACGAGTTCGGCTGGAGCAGCTGCTGGCCGCACTACAGCATCCAGCAGGAACAGGGGTGTGTGACACGTTCGGTGCAGGCAGCCAACGTGACGTCCGTGATCCGCGAGCTCGCTCGCGCGCGCTATGTGGCCGCGGCCGTCCTCTACAAGCTCCAGGGCACGAACGCGGAAGACTTCGGTCTTCTCAGCGCGTCCGGCGGGCACAAGCCCGCGTTCGCAGCGATGCGCAGCGCGATGCTCTCACCGCTCGGGCCCACCGGCCGGATCTCACTGGCGCTGAGGCGTGCGCACGGTGAGGTGCTCGCGTCCGGAACCGCGCCGGCGGGCGACTTCATGAGGCTTGAAGTCCTCATCGGCGGGACGCTCCGCTACTGGGCGGCGTTCAAGCTCGACCGTTTCAACAGGTATTCGCTCGCGCTGCCCCCGCAGCTCGGCACGAACGGGCTGACGGTCCGCGTCTTCCAGTACTGGCTCGGCCCGGAAGTCACCGCGCAGAGCAGCATCTGAGACGCGGCTCCCCCTGTCACCTGGAGCCGGCCCGCAACCGTCGCATCGCTGAGCTGCGCCAGGACCTCCGCGCCCAGTAGGCGTGCTCTGCGCCGAGGCGCTCGAGCAGGTCGCGCTCGGCAGGGGTTGCCGCCCCGCGAAGGCGCCGGCGCTTTCTCAGCGTCGCGGGAAGCTCACGCACGTTGACGGCCCAGGCGCCGAGAACACCGGGGTCACGGAGCTTGATCCCCCTCACGACCGTCTTGGCTGCCATGCGCCCGCAGTAGCGGACGGTGGAGGGCCACGCGCGAAGCTTGATGTGGACGTAGATCCCGTTCTTGATCTGCTCGGCGCTCCAGCGGTGCCCGCCCCCGGTGCCGCCGACGTCATGCTCGGCGACGGCGTCCCAGTCCTTCAGGACCCGCCTGCCTGCGAGCCATGTGCGGTAGCAGAGGTCGGTGTCCTCGCTGTACAGGAAGATCCACGGGTCGAAGCCGCCGAGCCGCTCGAAGTGCTCGCGTTCGACCATCATCGCGGTGCCCGCCATCGCAGCGACGTCCTCGACCTTCACCTGCCGGTCGTGCACGGCCCCCGCCTCGAGCATCGTCGCGCACAGGACGGCTGCACCCGCGTTGGCGCGGATGTCGCGGACGAGGACCGAGACCGTGTCGGCGTGCAGGCTCACGTCCGGGTTCATGAAGAGCAGGAGCGAGCCGCCCGCGTGTTCGGCGCCGAGGTTGCACCCGCGGCCGTAGCCGAGGTTCTCGCTGCTTCGCACGACGCGCACGCCGGCTTCCGCCTCATAGCGCTCGCAGCTGCCGTCGGTGGACGCGTTGTCGACGACGATCAGCTCCAGCGGCGAATAGTCGCTCGCGCGCACGCCCTGCAGGAACCTGTCGACCTGCGAGACGCCGTTGTGGTTGATCGCGATGATCGACACGGCAGGGGCGGGCTCGCTCGTCGCCGCCTCCTGCTCACCGGACATCGCGCAGCTCCCTGCCGTCGGCGGCGGGGCTCACTCCGCGTCGTGGAACAGCGAAGCGAAGGTGAGAGCGAGGATCTTCAGGTCCAGCGCGAGCGACCAGTGGGCGATGTAGTAGTTGTCCCACTCCACTCGCTCTGCGAGCGAGGTCTGACCGCGCAGGCCGTGCACCTGCGCCCAGCCCGTGATGCCGGACCTGACACGGTGCCTGTCGCCGTAGCGCTGAATGTCCTGGCGGAAGAGCTCCACGAACTCCGGTCGCTCCGGGCGCGGTCCCACGAGGCTCATGTCGCCGCGCAGCACGTTGATCAGCTGCGGAAGCTCATCGAGCGAGGTCCGCCGCAGCAGCCGTCCCACCGGTGTGCGCCGGTCCGTCCCCTCGACGCCGCCCGGGGCGGTGTCGCCGCCGAGCAGGAACTCGAGCGCGGGCGCCGGACCCTCGGGATCCTCGACCTCGTCGGGAGCGTCGCGCATCGAGCGGAACTTGTAGAGGTCGAACAGCTTGCCGTCGCGACCCACCCGGCGCTGCCTGAACAGCGCAGGGCCGGGGGAGCTCAGGCGCACGGCGATGGTCACCAGCAGGAACAGGGGCGAGAGGACGATCAGCATGACGAGAGCACCGATGCGGTCCAGGGCGTGCTTGACGGCGAACTGCACGCCCTTCGGGTCGACCGCGTCGAATGTCAGCAGTGGAAGCCCGCCGACGCTGTCATACCCGACACGGTCGTTGATCGTGTCGAACATGCGGGGCACCACGGAGACCTCGATCCCCAGCTCCTGGCACTGCTGGATCAGACGGCTGACGCGCGCATCGGCGACGGACGAGAACGCCACGATCAGGTGTTTGACGCCGGTGCGCGCCACGGTCTCCTCGAGGTCCTCGACGGTCCCGAGAACGGGAACGTCGCGGCCGCCGACCTCCGCGACGGGGCGGGGCTCCTCGTCCAGGAAGCCGACCGGCACCAGCCCGTAGTCGGGGTGGCTCTCCAGACGCCGCGCGACCTGTGCGCCGACCATCCCGGCTCCCATGATCAGAACCGGCTTGCCGACCAGTCGCCTGGCCCTCGCCCACCGCTGGAAGGCTGTGAGCGCTGCCCGCCCGAGGCCGACGGCCACGAGCGAGAGCAGCCACGCCCGCACCCACAGTGTCTGGCTCGGGAGGTGCCCGTTGAGAAAGAGCCCGAGCGTCGCAACCGCCATCGCGCCGACTGAGACACCGCTGAGGACCGGGAAGATGCCATCCAGCACGAGGGCGCGCAGACGCGTCCTGTAGAGGCCCCGGAGGTAGAAGAGGAACATCACGAGCGGCGGCAGCAGCAGCAGCGGCGCCTCGCCCGAGTCGACGTTGAAGGTCGCCGTCACGCCGCCGAGCGCGGTGACGGTTGCGACGGCGAGGAGCAGGAAGTCGACGGCGGGACGCACGAAGCTCCACCCGCGGCCCTCAAGGGCCCACTGAAGCGGCCCGCTGAAAGCCGACGACGTCAGGGCGCGCGGCGCCGGGGCGTCATGCGCCCGCTCGCCGCGGCGCGGCAGCGTCGTCGTGGTCTGTTCAGTGATGCGGGAGCGGTTCATGGGGATTCGGGTTTGACTCGAGGGGAATTCTCCTACACGTACTTCGTCGGGCTTTGCGGTCCAATGCTTTAACCGGCATCCTTTCGCGTCGGACCGGTTCCCGTCCCGCGCCTGGCGAGCAAGACGGTCGCGATCCCGGTGAGGGCGAGCACGACCAGCCCCAGCAGGATGTCGAGGACGTCACCGCCGGGCAGGACCAGGCTCTGCGAGCCGGTTTCCGTGAGCGGGCCACGCGCGGGAGATACGCCCGAGACGGCAGGCTGGATGCCCCCGCCGGAGACATGGGTCCCCGCGGGCGCCGTCGGGTGGGCCGGGGACCCGCCGCGGGCGCCGGACGCGCCTGCCCTGGTGGCGCCGGCGGCCGCCGAGGAGCCGGCCGCCGTCGCCGCTGACGTCCCGGAGCCGCCGGACGTGCCGCCGCCTGCGCCAGGCCCGTTGACGAACCCGGATCCGATGATCGCCTGGCTCCCCTGGCCGGGGCCGCCGTAGCCGCTCAGCAGTGTGCCTCCCGCTTCCGCGCTGGCGGCCGCGGGCGCACCCAGCGCGAGGAGCGCCGCGGTTGCGGTGAACTGGGCGATCATGCGCTGGGGTTTCATGGCTCCCTGCCTTGGGTGGTAACGGTCGGCTCTGAGCAAAACGTCCGCTCTCCTTGCCTATGTACGCCGACTCTCTGGAAGGACGCCTATGCGAGCTTTAGCGTCGCGGCTCCGTGTCGGCGGGGGTTCTAGAAACACGGTATCGAACGCCGGGGGCAGTGTCGAGAGATGAGACGGGGCTTTCCGCAGTGTGAATACGTTGATAATCAGATCTGCTGAGCTCTGATGAGAATCGACTGATTCAGGCTCTGGACGTCCACTCGTTTTCCGGCTAGAGCGGTGGCCAACGCCTGCCTGGTGAGGGGGTCTCGAGGGTTCAGGTCCACCGCCCGGCGCAGCAGCACAAGGGATTCGGCCCGGCGGCCCTCGGATGAGGCGATCGCGCCGCGCTCGAGCGTGGCATAGGCGTCGTCGGGGCTGCGGCCGAGCGCGAGCGCGAACTCGTGGTCGGCCCTGGCCAGTTCGTCGTAGCGCAGCGCGATGCTGCCGGCGACGAGATAGGCCTGGTCGCTGAGCGGGTCCAGACGTGCCGCCTCGGCGAGCCTCCCGTATGCGCTCGCAGGTGAGCGGGTCCAGATTTCGGCGGCGCTGTTGATCTGGACCTGGCTGAGCCACGGCGCCGCGAGCGCGAGCGCGGCCGCCAGCCCGACTGCCGCCGCGGCGCCCGCCAGCAGCACCCGGTTCGCCCGGCCGCCGTGCCCCCCCGGCTGTGACACTGATGCGGGCGCGGCGGCGGCGGGAACACTCGCCGCCGCCCTCGGGCACAGCGAGCAGGCGATGCCCAGCAGCGCGAACGCCGGCCCTCCGAGCCCGGCGAACTCCCAGAACCAGTCGAAGGAGCCGTGCACCGCCCAGTAGCCGAATCCCGCGAGGGCTGCGGCGGCTGCCACCCGCGCGAGCTCGTCGCTGCCCCGCAGGACCCTCGCCCCGGCCACGAGCGCTGCCCCGAGTCCCGCCACCGCCAGGAGCACCCCGATCAGGCCGGTCTCGGTGAGCGTGCGCAGCTCCACGCTGTGCGGGTAGCGGGGCGTCTCTTCAGAACGCCCGTGGGCGAGGTACTGCTGCTGGAAGTTGTCGGCGCCGATCCCCACGAGCGGGTGCGAGGCGAATTCCTTCAGCGCCACCCTGTAGAAGTCGTAGCGGTTGCTCCCGAGGCCGCTCACGAGCCGGCTCCCGGTGTTCGACGTGTATCCGCCCTTGAAGCTGTCCCACGCGTGCCGGACCCGCGTCTCGGGGTTCCCGATCGCGACGAGGCCGCCCACGGCTGCTATGACCAGCGCGAGCGCCACGGCGACACGGGCGCCCCGGTGCAGCCCGGTCCGCAGGGGCTCGCCGATGGTCCCTCGGCGCTCGAGCGTCGCGCCTGCGGCGACGGCGAGCGCGACCAGCACGGCGGCGAGCAGCGCGCCGTCGACGGCGGTTCGAACCGATGCCGAGCTGACCAGCCCTGCGGCGGTGAGGTGGTCGCCGACATGCAGCACGGACGGAGCGCTGGCGCCGATCGCGACGCCGACGGGGATCAGGACGGCGAGCGTGCGCATCCGGCCCGGCAGCAGCGCGAAGACGAGGATCAGCATCACGGGGGTGGCGTAGAGGGAGCCGCGGCTCTGGCTCAGCAGCGCGACATCGGCGAGCAGCACGGCTCCGCCGGCGAGCACGCCCCGCAGCACCGGCGGCAGCGAGCGCGAGCTCGCGAGCAGCAGCGCCGGCCAGAACGCCATGAGCCACTGCGCCGCGTTGGCGTTCGGGTAACCGCTCGGGTAGTCGAGCCGCCCGCCGGGGAACGCCGAGGCCAGCCCCGCTGCTCCCTCGCCGCGGACGTGCAGCGCAACGTACGCCGCGACGGCGACCATCGCCAGCGTCCACACGGCGAGGAGCAGGACCGCCGTGCGCCCGCTCTGGCGCCAGCATGCGAACAGCGCGAACACCAGCAGGTAGAGGAGCGTCCGGTTGGCCCCTTCCCAGGCGTCGCCCTGCGCGGACGCCCAGAGGATCGAGAGATAGCTCAGCGCGGTGTACGCGGCCAGGCAGATGAGCGCCAGGCGGACGGGCGCAGGAATGTCGCGGGGCCGCAGGCCGAGCACCGCCACCGAGATCGCGAGGAGCACCAGTATGAAGAGGGCCCCGGGGGCCCAGTGCGTCACCGGATATCCGGCGCTGTCGGTGGCCCACACGACGAAGAGGGCGAGCGCCGCGAATGCGGGCACCGCCGCGGGAGCTTCGCGCAGCGACTTCACCGTTCCCCGCGCCGCAGGGGCCGGATCGGCGGTAGCGGCCATTTGCCGCAGGCTATAGATGTCCGTAACATCAAATGGATGTCCGCAACGACAGAGAAGCACGCGAGCGGCGCGGACTCATCTTCCGGGCCGCGCGGGCTCAGCATCCTGGGTTCCACGAGGGACCCGGAGCGAGTGCCTGCCGCGGTCGAGGCGCACAACGTATCGGTGTGGCGCGACGGCAACTTCGTCTCCCAGTACGTCAGCAGCGAGCTGCAGCCCGCCGAGTCGCTCCTGCTGGAGAGATACCGCGCGGACCTGAGCGGGCATGTCCTTGAGCTCGGCTGCGGAGCCGGGCGCCTGACGGGACACCTGATCGGCGTCGGCGGCTCGGTCCACGGCATCGACGTGTCCTCCTCGATGGTCACCTACTGCCGCGAACACCACCCGTCGGGGGCGTTCGACGTCGCCGACCTTCGCGATCTCTCTGCGGAACCTGCGCAGTCACTCGACGTGGTCGTGGCCACCAACAACGTTCTGGACATACTCGAGGACGCCGAGCGCCGCCGCGTCCTGCGTGAGATCCGCCGGATCCTCAAGCCCGGTGGTCTGCTGTGGATGTCCTCGCACAACCGCGACTTCCTGCCGAACCTGCGCTCGCCGACCGACATCAGCGGCCGTAACGTGGTTCGGAGCGCCGGGAAGCTCGCGCTGATGCCGTGGAGGATGTACAACCGCCGCCGGCTGCTCGGCCTTCAGCGCTTCGAGCACGACTACGCCATCGTCAACGACGAGGCCCACCACTTCAGGCTCCTGCACTACTACATCTCACCGGCATCGCAGGAGCGCCAGCTCTCCGAAGAGGGCCTGGATCTGATCGCGTGTCTGTGCAGTGACGGCCGCGAGGTATCGGCGCGTGACTCCGTCGCCGACTGCGTCGAAATGCATTACCTGGCGCGCCGTCCCGCCTCCGACGCCACGTAGGGGACGTGCAGGACGCCGCGGATCTCGTCCGCTTCTACGACGAGGCCTACTCGCACGGCCCTGAGCTGGGCGCGCTGTATGCGAGATGGCGTGCGCTCGGCGCGGTCGGCAAGGCGGACCACGTCGTGGCGCTCAGCGCGCGTGCGATCCCCTCGCCCCGGAGCACCCTGGAGATCGGCTGCGGCGACGGCGCGCTGCTCGGAGAGCTGTCCCGCCGCGGGTTCGGGGGCGTGCTGCGGGGCGTGGAGATCACGCAGGCGGCGGTCGACGTCGCGTGCGAGCGGCCGGGGATCGAGTCTGTCGAGCTGTATGACGGCCTGCACCTGCCGGCTGCGGACGACGCCTACGACCTGGGCGTGATCTCCCATGTGCTCGAGCATGTCCCCGACCCAGCCGTGCTTCTCGCCGAGGCGGCGCGCGTGTGCCGCGCGGTCGTGATCGAGGTGCCCCTCGAGGAGAACTGGTCGGCGCGCCGCGCGCACAAGCGTGAGCACGCGGTGGAGGTCGGCCATCTCCAGCGCCTGGACCGCGAGGCGATCCGGCGCGTCGTCGACAGCGCGGGCCTGCATGTCGGGGCCGAGATCGAGGACCCGCTGCCACTGCGCGTGCACCTGTTCTTCGCCGAGACGGCGTACGCGCGCGCGTCCGCGACGGCGAAGTGGGCGGTGAGGGCCTCCCTGCACAGGGTCGCGCCGTCTCTCGCGCGCCGTCTGTTCACCGTGCACTACGCGGCGCTGTGCCTCCGGCCGGTCTAGCGGCGGCGCCGAGCAGCATCGCCAGCACCCGTCCCATCAGCTCGTCCGGCACCGCATCGGGGTCCGCCAGGCGCTGACGGGCGATGCCGTCGGCGAGCGCGTCGATCGCGACGGCGAGCTGCTCCGCCGGCATCTCGAGCTCGAGGTCGAACTCGCTCGCGCCGTCGGCGATGAGCGTCGTCAGGACGCGTCGCATCTGCGCGAAGCGAGCGGCGACCTTCGGCCTGACCTCGGGGTCGCGCACGCCGTATGCCCAGAACTCCATGAACAGCAGCAGCATGTCGGGCTCGCGGTCGATCATGCTCATCCAGGTCCTCGCGCCGCCGGTAGCCCGCTCGGCGACTGTCGGGCGGGCGCGCACAGCATCGGCGAGCTCGCGTGCATGCTCGTCGATCTCGCGCTCCATCAGCACGAGGAAGAGGTCCTCCTTGCCCTCGAAGTTCGAGTAGAGGGCACCCGTCGAGAACCCGGCCTCGGACGCGATCTCCTCGACCGACGCGCCGTGGAACCCGCTGCGCGCGAACGCAACCCGTGCGGCCGCGAGCAGGCGGTCGCGGGTGTTGGCGCGGCTCTGCTCCCTGGTCATCCTCGGGATCGGTTCGGTGCCCGCCGCGCCGGCGGAATTCGGGAGGCTGGCCATCCGGACATTCTACTTGCCAGAGGGACCACTATTTCGATAACGTTCATTATCCGTAGTTCCGAGCAGTGGCGCTAGAGCGCCGCCGTCGACCCCAAGGGGGATACAAATGGCAACGGCACCACCGAAGCGACCCTCGTCCGAATCGGAGATCAACTCTCTCCCCACGGACGCGATCTCCTACGAGGACCTCTACGCTCGCTGGGAGCGCGGGAACTGGTCCGCCACGGCACTCGACTTCACCGAGGACGCACGCCAATGGCGGGAGGACTTCACCGAGTTCGAGCGCACCGCCGCGCTATGGAACTACTGCCTGTTCTTCTGGGGCGAGGACGCCGTGGCCGACAACCTGTCGCCGTATATAGACGCAGCCCCGCGAGAGGAGCAGAAGTACTTCCTGACCACCCAGCAGGTCGACGAGGCCCGCCACGCCGTCTTCTTCAAGCGCTTCATGCAGGAGGTGTGCGGCATCGGCGACGGGACCGCGGCCAGCGGGCTGAACGCGATCAGACCCCAGCTGACCGTGGGTTTCCGCAAGATCTTCGACCGGCTGGACACGATGGCCGACGAGCTGCGAGCGGACCGCTCACCCGCCAAGCTCGCGGGCGCAGTCACGCTCTACCACATCGTGATCGAGGCGTCGCTCGCGCAGCCGGGCCAGCACTTCATCTGCAAATACCTCGAGGAGCGCGACCAGCTCCCGGCGTTCAGGCAGGGCATGGACAACATCGCTGCGGACGAGCAGCGGCACATCGGTTTCGGCGTGAAGCTGCTCGCCGACCTGAACCGGGAAGACCCGGTCGGCGTGCCGAAGGCCGTTGCCCGGACGCTTCGCGAGGTGACCAGGTACACCTCGCAGGTCCTCATGCCCCCGGGCTGGGACGAGAGCTACGTGACGGTGTTCGGCGCGACCCTCGACGAAGTGGGGATCGAAGGGCTCACCTCGATGACCACCAAGCTGCGCTCGGCCGGCCTGGCGCTGGAGAGCCTGCCGGGACCCGCGCTGCTTCCACCCGGGCTCACGCCCCTGGAGGTCTCTCAGCGCGGGCGTGCTCTCGCGAAGGCCGGTGTCATTGGTGTGCGCCAGGGCGCGAGCCTGCGCGACACCGAGACCCAGGAACTGCTCTTCGACACGGTGCGCAGGGCGGTGAACCCCAACCATGGGCTCAAGCGCCCGACCACGTTCCAGTGGGAGTTCACGGACCCCGACATCCCGACCTGGCATCTGACGGTCAACAACGGTTCGAGCACCGCCGGGGAGGGCAGCGTCGAGAACGCCGACCTGCGCCTTCGCATCTCCTACCAGGACTTCGTGGACATCGTCGGGGAACGTCTGGACCCGCTGCGCGCGATGGCCACCGGACGGATGCGCCCCCGCGGCAACCCGCTCGCGCTCACGCGTCTGACGAAGATCTTCCCGAGCGGCTGAGCCGCTAACCGGGCGAGAACTCCCGCGCGGCGGAGGCTAGCGCCGCCGGCGTCGCGCGGGACGATGAAGCGGCCTGCGTGGAGCCGGCACCTGCGGCGCCGGCCGAGGTCCCGGCGGACGCGGTGTGCCCGATGGTGGAGCCGGCATCCGCGGACGCGGGCGCGGACTCGAGTCCGAACTCGCGCGTGGCAGCCGCGACGGGCGACAGGGACCGTGCGGCCGGCGATGGAAGCCGGGTTCCGGCACGCTCATGCGCGGAATGCGAGTTTCCGGAGGCAGCCAGGAGCCTCGCGAGCGGAATCTCGCCCGCGGCCGTCCGCGGCAGGGCTGCGACAGCCGCGCGCGGGCGGGTGGAGCGATGGTGCGCGTGCGGCGCTGCACCCTGCCCGAGGGCGACGCACCCGGCGCCGATGCTGATCGTGAGCAGGCAGCCGGCCGCGACCTTGAGCCCGGCGGCCCCTCCCGTCAGAGCCCATCCACCGCCGGCGCCCGCGGCGACGCCCGACGCGGACGCGCCAGCGGCGCCCTTCGCACCGGCGCGGCCGAGCCCGCCGGCGGCAGCCAGCACGCCCGCACCCACACCCCACGGCAGCAGCACGGGCGGCAGCGCGGCGGCTAGGCCGCGAAGCGACGCAACGTATGCGCGGCACGCCGGGCACTCGCTGCAATGCATGAGCGCGAGACGGTGGCGCTCGCCGTCGGGGTCGAGCATCCCGTATGCCAGCCCGCGCATGAGGGAACCCTGCTCCTCGCACCAGCCACCGGAGCGGATCGTGTCCACGAGCGCGCCGACCTTCCACGACACCCCGGGCCTGCCCGGCCCGCGCCCCTCCATCAGCTTGCGCATGCGGGTCTCGCTGACACCCATCCTCGACGCGGCCTCCGAGCGCGAGAGCCCCTGCAGATAGCAGAGCACCGCCGCTTCACGCTCGCGGTCGTTCAGCCTCCCCCTCAGCCCCTCGAACAGCGAGCGCAGCTTGGCGCGGTCGTCCATCTCGGCTGCGAGGTCGCGTTCATGGCCCGCCTCGAGCTCACCGGTGGCCTCCGACGCCCATGAATGCACGGCCGGGCCGGCCGCGCGCTGGGCGCGCGAGCGCGAGCGCGACTCCTCTATCGCCCTGCGGAAGGTGACGAGCACCAGCCAGCCGCCGGGGTTGTCGATCACCTGACCCTCGAGCAGGGCCGTGTAGAGGCCCTGCCAGGCCTGCGCGTAGCACGCCTCGAGATCGCCGGCGTCAAGGCTCACCCCGGTCGAGCGAAGCCTGCCCCGGACAGCGGCGATGACGCGGCTGCGCATCGCGCTGAACTCCTGCTGAAGCAGGCGGTCCGCACGGTAACGCCTGAGTGCAAGAGGGCTCATCGGGGGTCGGGAGCATACGCTCCCCTTGCGCCCCCGCCCCTGCGGCCAACCCCGGGTGAGAGCCCGCATACCCGAAACGTCGATCTCCCGCCCCGCGTTGCGGGGCAGTCTGGAAGGTTGACCGAACCACGCAGCCGTCCCTCCCGCGGGCCGGTCCGCGCGCAGGCATTCCTGCGGGTTGCCTTGAACGTGCCTGTCCGAGAGAGTCGGCAGCTACCGCGAGCGCGGATCATGCTTGGCCGCGCCGTCAAACGGATCTGAGGGGGGCTGGTTGAGCGTGTTGAGGGCGATGCGTGTCAGGGTGCGTCTGGTTGTGCCGGCGCTGGCGGCTTTGGCTCAGTGCTGAAGCCTTATGCACCGCCGGACATGCCGGTGCAGGTCAACGCGAGCGACCCCGACTCCAGAACCCCAAGACGGCGCGGGGATCATGCAGGGCGGTGATGCGCGGTCCGTCGCGGCCGAGCAGCAGATCGTGATCGGCGCTGGACGCGTGAGCGCAAGTGGGCTCATCGGGCCAGGGCCGGACGGTCTACGCGCTCACGCTGATGTGCTCTCCTGCGCGAAACGTTCGATCTGGGCAACGGTCACCGTCCGCATCTCCTCGCCTCGCATGTGCGCTCGGTGCCACTCGACGAGCCGCGCGAGCGCCTGGTCCAGACCCCACGGCGGGCGCCAGCCGAGCTCCCGCTCGGCCTGGGAGGAGTCAAGGGCGAGGTGCGCCGCCTCGGGAGGGTTCTCGCGCTCGTCGAGCTTCCACCGCAGCGCCCCCTCCCAGAGCTCGCCCAGCCGTGCCACGACCTCGCCGACGGTCCGCTCGTCCGCGGCCGCCGGCCCGAAGTTCCATGCCCGCGCGGCGTCCCCGCTTCGCCACAGCTCCTCGGCCAGGAGCAGATAACCGCTGACGGGGCACAGGACGTGCTGCCACGGGCGCACGGCTAGCGGGTTGCGCACGAGCAGGGGCTCTCCTGACGCGACCGCCCGCAGGATGTCGGGTAGCAGCCGGTCCTGCCCCCAGTCACCGCCCCCGATGACGTTTCCGGCGCGGGCGCTCGCGAGCCGCGGGCCCTCGCGCCCGGAGAAGAAGGTGCTGCGGTAGGCGCCCGCCACGAGCTCCGCGGCCGCCTTCGAGCTCGAATACGGGTCGGCGCCGCCGAGGGCGTCGCCCTCCGCGAACCGCCGTGGCTCATCCCCGCGGTGTGCGTAGCACTTGTCGGAGGTCACGAGAACCGCGGCCCGGACACAGTCTCCCAGTCCCCGAATGGCCTCCAGCGCGTTGACCGTGCCCATCACGTTCACCTCGTAGGTCAGAGCCGGCTCGGCGATGGAGCGCCTGACCATCGGCTGCGCCGCCATGTGCAGGACGACCTCCGGGCGGGCGCTCTGCAGTGCCGCCTGCATGCCCGCCCGGTCGCGCACGTCGACGGCGATCTCCGCCATCCCCCTGCCGACACCCGCGAGCTCGTAGAGGGACGGTGTTGTCGGCACCCCCCGCGAGAGTCCGGTGACGTCAGCTCCGAGCGCCTGGAGCCACAGGCACAGCCAGGAGCCCTTGAAGCCGGTGTGGCCGGTGACGAGCACACGCCGGCCGTTCCAGAAGTCGCGATCGATCAGCACGGGGCGGGTATCTTCACGCAATCGCCTCCCACGACGCCCGCACCCCGCTGGAGCAGACATTTCCCGAGCCGCCCCGGCGCGAGGCGGTGCTCGGCGTGCCGCTCGCCGTGTCCGACTACCGGCAGGTGATCGGCTGGATGCATTCGATGATCGCGGCCGGCGGGCGCGGGTATGTGACTGCGGCCGCGGTGAACCTGGTGATGTCAGCACGCGAGGACCCGGCGACGATGGACGCCGTTCTCGGCGCGACGCTGGCCGTACCCGACGGACAGCCGCTCGTGTGGGCCCTGCACGCCCTCGGGAACCCCGGCGCCACCCGCGTCTACGGACCCGACCTGATGGCGCTCTTCTGCGAGAGCGCGGCAGGGGCTGGCACCCCGATGTACCTCTACGGCGGCCGCACCCCCGAGGCCCTGACGCTGTTGCAGCAGCGCCTGCGCGAGCGATTCCCCGGCCTTCAGATCGTGGGGGCGTACTCGCCGCCGTTCCGTCCGCCGACGGCCGAGGAGGACGAGGAGCAGGCGCGCGCGATAGACGACTCGGGTGCCGAGGTCGTCTGGGTCGGCACCGGCCAGCCCAAGCAGGAGCTGTGGATGCACCGTGTGCGCCCGCGCCTGCAGGCGCCGTTGCTGGTCGGCGTCGGGGCGGCGTTCGACTTCCACGCCGGACTCGTCTCACAGGCGCCGCCGTGGATGCAGCGTTCGGGCCTTGAGTGGACCTACAGGCTCTCGCGCGAGCCGCGGCGGCTGTGGCGCCGCTACCTGAGCCAGAACCCCCTGTTCGTGGCCCTGTTCGCACGCCAGTACGCCCGCCACCGGCGCGGCAGGGCGCGCTGAGAGGCACGGGCGATGGGGTCGCGCCGCTAACCTCTTGCGCTGGATGACCCCTTCGCAGAGCACCGCCGACGTAGCGGTTGTCGGCCTCGGCCGCGTGGGGCTGCCACTGGCGCTGTCGTTCGCCGACCGTGGCCTGACGACGGTCGGCATCGACAATGACCCCGCGCGCCTCGGCGCGGTCGGGGAAGGACGCATGCCTTTCCAGGAGACGGGCGCCCAGGAGGTTCTGGACCGCGTCCACGCCGGCGGCAACCTCACGCTCTCCAGCCGCGTCGCGGACGGCGCTCGCGCCCGGCAGATCGTGATCACGCTCGGCACGCCGTCCTTCTCACACATCGAGATAGACATGCGGGACATCCGCTCCGCCCTGGACGACCTGCTCGGCGTGCTCGAGCCCGGTCACTCGCTCGTGCTGCGCTCGACGATCGCGCCCGGGACCACGCAGTTCGTAGCCGGCTACCTCGCCAAGCACCGCGGCTTCCAGATCGGCGAGGAGGTCTTCGTCTCGCACGCCCCGGAGCGGATCGCCGCGGGACGCTTCCTCGCGGAGATCGACACGCTCCCGTGCATCATCGGCGGCGTCGGGGCCCGCTCGGGTGATGTCGCCGCCGAGCTGTTCGGCGTCTTCGATGCGCCGATAGTGCAGACCACCCCGGTCCAGGCGGAGCTCGCGAAGATCTGGGCGAACATACTGCGCTACACCAACTTCGCACTGCCGAACCTGCTGATGATGGACTGCGAGCGCTACGACGCGAACGTGTTCGAGGTGATCGACCTGATCAACCGCGACTACCCGCGCGGGGGCATCGCCCGGCCGGGTTTCACCGCCGGGACCTGCCTGCGCAAGGACTTCACGTTCTCGGAGGAGCGCTCCGCCGCACCCGGGATGCTCCTGGCGGTCTCCCGCGTGAACGAGTCGGTCCCCCTGTTCCTCCTGGAGGGAGCGCGCAGGCGCACCGGGTCCCTCGCGAACCGCCGCGTGGCCGTGCTCGGGCTCGCGTTCAAGGCGGACACCGACGACGAGCGCGACTCGCTCGCCCACAAGCTGATCCGGCTGTTCGAGCGCGAGCTCGCGGATGTCGTAGCCCACGACCCGAACGTCGCGACGCCGACGCCGACGCTGCAGGAGGCGCTGACCGGCGCCGAAATCGTCGTCGTGGCCGCCGACCACTCACAGTTTCGGGACCCTCGAACCCTCGCCGCGATCGAGGAGTACGCGTCCGCGGACTGCCTGGTGGTCGACCCGTGGGACTGCTGGGGCGCCGCCCAGGTCTTCGCCTACGCGTCCGAGCTCACGGCGCTCGGTGCACGCGGTTGAGCCGCGTACTGGTCACCGGCGGCGCCGGCACGATCGGGGCCGCGGTCGTCAGACGGCTGCTGTCCGACCCGGACTACGAGGTGCGGGTCTCCGACCAGCGCATGGCGCCCCAGTGGATGCGCGAGGGCTGCGAGGTCCACACCGGAGATCTGCGCGACCTCGAGCAGGCGCTGATAGCGACGCGCGGGTGCTCACAGGTGATCCATCTCGCCGCGATCGTCGGCGGGATAGCCAACTTCCACCGTCTGCCCCACACCCTCACCGAGGTCAACAACGCGCTGTACAACGCGGTCATACGCGCCGCGCTCGACGTCGAGGTCGAGCGCTTCGTGTACGTGTCCTCCTCGATGGTCTTCGAGCGCGCCGAGCTGTACCCGACCCCCGAGGACTACCTGCCGGACTGCCCCGTGCCGATATCCGCCTACGGGTTCTCCAAGCTGACGGGTGAGGTCTACTGCCGCGCGGCGCATGAGGAGCACGGCCTGCCGTACACGATCTGCAGGCCGTTCAACGCCTATGGCCCCGGTGAGATGCCGGACGAGGAACCGGGTATAGCCCACGCCGTGCCGGACCTCATCAACAAGGTCCTGTCGGGCCAGAACCCGCTCCAGATCTTCGGCTCCGGCGAGCAGACGCGCACCCTCACGCACATCGATGACATCGCCGACGGGATCGTCGCTGCGATGAGCTCTCCGGCGGGCCTGAACGAGGACTTCAACATCTCGGCCTCGCGCGAGCTGACGGTCAGCGAGATCGCGCGGATCATCTGGGTCGCATGCGGTGAGGACCCTGACGCGCTGGAGCTGGAGCATCTCCCGACCTTCGCCGTCGACGTCCAGCGGCGCTGGCCGTCGGTGGAGAAGGCGGCCAGGATGCTCGACTGGCGGGCCCGCATCGCGGTCGAGGACGGCGTGGCGTCGACGGTGGAGTGGCTCCGCTCCCTGCGCGAGGATTCCGCCCACAACAGCCGGGCATGAGCGACCTCGCCCCGAACCCTGTGACCCGCTTCATCGTGCTGGACCGATAGGCTCCCGGGCCGTGTCAGCTAAGCCATCAGCCCTCATCACGGGCATCACCGGCCAGGACGGCTCGTACCTCGCCGAACTCCTTCTCGAGCGCGGCTACGAGGTGCACGGGATGGTCCGCCGCGCGTCCACGGAGAAGTTCGACCGGATCGAGCAGATCCGCAACCAGATCCAGTTGCACCAGGGCGACCTGCTCGACCAGCGCTCCCTGGTCGACGCCCTGCGTGCCTCCAAACCCAGCGAGATCTACAACCTCGCCGCGATGTCCTTCGTGGCGGTTTCGTGGATACAGCCGACCCTCACCGCGGAGTTCACCGGCACGGGCGTCACGCGGATGCTGGAGGCGACGCGGGAAGTGTGCCCCGAGGCGCGCTTCTACCAGGCGTCCTCGAGCGAGATGTTCGGCAAGGTCCTGGAGGTGCCACAGACCGAGACGACTCCCTTCTACCCGCGCTCGCCGTACGGGGTGGCGAAGGCCTATGGGCACTTCATCACCGTCAACTATCGCGAGTCCTACGACATGCATGCGACGTCGGGGATCCTGTTCAACCACGAGTGCATCGCCGAGGACACCCCGCTCATCGTCAGGCAGCTCGGCAACATTGCGATCAAGACCCCCGCCGACCTCGTGCCCCTGGTGCGCAAGGGCCCGAGCGTCCAGACGTACACGCCCACCAACACCGTCGAGGTGTGGGACGGAGAGAACTGGACCTGCGTTCGCGCCGTAACCGCAACCCGCCGGCGGAGTACCGACCCCGACCACGAGATGCTCAGCATCCAGGCATGTGGAGGCGCCGTCGAGGTGACGGCACACCACACGATGCTCGACGGTGAGCAGATGCCGGTGACCGCTCGCGAGGTCACCGAGGGCGAGGACCTTGCGATCGCCTCGTGTATGCCGGGCGCTCCCGGGTGGAGCGCGATCACGCCCGAGATGGCGGAGCTGCTCGGGCTCCTCGCAGCCGACGGCTACGTGTCTCGCGACGCAGGACGCGTCAGGCTCACCAACAACGACTTCCTGATCCGATGCCGCGCGATGGAGCTCTGGTCGAGGGTCTTCCTCGGTCTCTCGCGCGAGCCGACCGGCACATCCGGCTTTGACGCGGACGCTTCCGTCGCGATCGTCGACTTCTCCGGTGCTTCGACCGTGGGGCCCTGGCTGCGCGAGCAGCTGTACACCTCGACTGCCGACAAGCAGGTCCCCCCGCTGGTTCTGAACGCCGACCTCGAGGTCCAGCGTTCCTTCCTGAAGGGCTACTACGCGGGTGACGGCCTGAAGCAGGACGACGGGGACGCGTTCACGACGAACAGCCCGGTCCTGGCCCAGGGGCTATGCCTCCTCTATTTCAACCAGGGACAGGCCGCGTCGGTGTACGTCGAGCAGCGTGCAGAGCGGACGTACTACCGGCTCAACCTCCGGTCCGCCGCGATGGTCGGCGCGGAGGGCCAGCACCTCCCGAGGAGCCCCTCCGAGGTGCGCCGCATCAGCCCGGGCTCGACCGCGAGCGACCAATGGGTGTTCGACCTGGAGACGGAGAGCGGCGTCTTCTGCGCCGGCGTGGGCCGTCTGATCGTGCACAACTCCCCGCGACGGGGGCTCGAGTTCGTGACGCGCAAGATCACGTGGCATGCAGCCGCGATAAAGCTCGGGCTGGCAAAGGAGCTGCGCCTGGGCAACCTCGACGCCGAACGCGACTGGGGTTACGCGAAGGACTATGTCGAAGCGATGTGGCTGATGCTCCAGCGGGACATCCCGGAGGACTACGTGATCGCCACCGGCGAGGCCCACTCGGTCCGCGAGTGCTGCGAGGTCGCCTTCGACGAGGCTGGTCTCGGCGACTTCGAGCAGTACGTGACGATCGACTCCGCGTTCGTGCGGCCCGCCGAGGTCGACCATCTGATCGGTGACCCGGGCAAGGCATACCGGGACCTCGGCTGGAAGCCCCAGACGAGCTTTGAGGAGCTCATCCGCCTGATGACGAGGGCGGACCTCGAGCTCCTCTCGAAGGGCTGAGCGGCCTTGGGGGTCGCGCTGTTCGACACCTCGACCCCGCTCGCGGGCCTGAAGGGGGAGATCCGCGAGGCCATCGACCGGGTGCTCGAGTCCGAGCGCTACATTCTCGGCCCGGAGGTGAGCGCCTTCGAGCAGGAGTTCGCCGCGTACTGCGGCTGTGAGCATGCGGTCGGCGTGGCCAACGGCACCGACGCGATAACGATCGCCCTGCGTGCGATGGGGGTGGGCCCGGGCGATGAGGTGGTGGTTCCCTCCTTCACCTTCTACGCCTCCGTCGAGGCGATACCGGCAACCGGTGCCACGCCCGTCTTCTGCGACATCGACGCGAAGACATACTGCGCCACAGCGGAGACGGTGCATGCAGCGCTGACGCCGCGGACGAAGGCGGTGCTCCCGGTCCATCTGTTCGGGAACATGGCTCCGGTGCGCGAGATCGAAGCGCTCGGCGTGCCGGTCCTCGAGGACGCGGCGCAGGCGGCAGGGTCCACTTCGCCCGACGGCCGCGCGGGGGCGGTCGGCGCCGCGGGGACGTTCTCCTTCTTCCCGTCGAAGAACCTGGGCTGCTTCGGGGACGGCGGCATGATCACGACCAGCGACGAGCGGATCGCCGAAGAAGCCAGGACCCTGCGCTTCCACGGTTCCCGCGACAAGGTCAGCTATCAGCAGATCGGCTACAACTCGCGCCTCGACGAGCTGCAGGCCGCGATCCTGCGCGTGCAGCTTCCGCACCTCGATGATTGGGCGGACGGGCGCCGGCTCGCAGGCCAGCACTACCGAGACGCAGGCCTCGGCGACCTGATCGGGCTCCCCGAACCCACACCGGGCTCATCGCCGGCGTGGCACCTGTACGTGGTGCGCGATCCCGAGGTGGAGCGCCTGGAAGCCGTCCTGAGCGAGGCCGGGATCGGCCACAAGGCGTATTACCGCACCCCCGTGCACAGGCAGGAGCCGATGCTGGCATGGGGCGAGAACGCGGTTCTCCCCGTCACCGAATACGTGGCGGCTACGCACCTCGCGATCCCGATGAGCCCGGTGCTGACGCGTGAGCAGGCCGACGAGGTCGTCGCTGCGGCGCGCCTGGCGGCCTAGCGCCAGCGCTCGAGCAGGTCCTGCGGCGGCACCTCGCGGACGACGCGGGCGGGCACGCCCATCACCACCGCGCGGTCGGGAACGTCCCTTGTGACGACGGCGCCCGCCGCGACGTACGCCTCCTGGCCGATCAGAACCCCTGGCGTCAGCACCGCTCCGCCTCCTATGCGGCACGCCCTGCCGAGGGTGGGACCGCGCAGGGGCTCCCCTGGCGCGTGCCTGCCCATCGTGTCGTCGTTGGTCGTGCAGACGCCGGGCCCGATGAACACGTCGTCGTGAACGACGGTGAACGCGGTCAGGTAGACGCAGCTCTGCACCCGCACCCTCGAACCGATGCTGACGTCGTTGTCAACGACGCTGCCGCGGCCGACGAGCGTTCCCTGCCCGACCAGTGCGCGCTCTCGCACGTATGACTGGTCGCCGATGATCGCCCCGCAGCCGATGCTCGCGCCTGCGAAGATCACGGCGCCGGCGCCAACGCTGCAATCCGCGCCGAGCTCGAGCGGCCCGACGTCCCCCCTCGCCGAGGAGTTGCGGGCCAGCCGCGGGCGCTTGCCGAGCACGGCGTTGTCCTCGATGGCGCAGCGCTCGCCGATGATCGTGCCGTCGTGCACGACGACGTACGCTCCGAAGGAGACGCCCTGCGCGATCTGGACACCCTCCCCGAGGAGAGGGTCGGCTGGCGTGGCCCGCGGGCCGGAGGGCTCGCTCACAGCCTCAGCACGTTCGCGGCGCCCGTGTCGCGGGTGACGCCGCGCAGGTCAACGACCAGGCGCGCGCGCCTGGCGATCAGCTCGTGGTCGACGCTCGGGTGCGCCGTGACTATGAGCGCGAGATCGGAGTCGGCGACGATGTCCAGCAGGGGCGAGCTCGTGAGCTTGAACTCAGGGAGCGCCGGGACATGAGGGTCGTGGTAGAGCACCTCGGCTCCGAGCTCGCGCAGCAGGGAGATGATCTTTAGCGCCGGTGACTCGCGGGTGTCACCCACGCCGGGCTTGTAGCTGACCCCGATGACCGCGATCCTCGAGCCTTTCACGGCCATGCCCGTGTCGTTCAGCGCCCTCTGTGCCTTCTCCACGCAGTGGTAAGGCATCTGCTGGTTGATCTTGCCGGCGAGCTCGATGAACTCTGTCGACATGTCGAACTCCCGCGCACGCCAGCTCAGGTAGAACGGGTCAACGGGAAGACAGTGGCCACCCATCCCCGGCCCCGGGTCAAAGCGCATGAAGCCGTACGGCTTCGTGGCGGCCGCATCGACCACCTCCCAGATGTCGATCCCCATCCTGTCCGTGAGCATCGCGATCTCGTTCACGAGCGCGATGTTCACCGAACGGAAGATGTTCTCCAGCAGCTTGGAGAGCTCGGCGGCCTCGGGCGTCGAGACGGTGACGACGTGGTCGCAGATCAGCCCGTAGAGCTCCTGCGCGCGCTCGGTGCACGCGACGGTGAGCCCGCCGACGACCTTCGGCGTGTTGCGCAGCGTGTGGTCGGTGCGCCCGGGGTCGACCCGCTCGGGCGAGAACGCGAGGTTGAAGTCGCGGCCTGCGGCGAGCCCCGACTCCTCGAGCAGCGGGGCGACACGCTCGCGGGTGGTACCGGGGTATGTCGTGGACTCCAGCACGACGAGCTGCCCGGCACGGATGACGCCCGCGAGCGCGCGCGTCGCTTCCACCAGCGGACCCAGGTCGGGCTCGCGGTTACGCGTCAACGGAGTCGGGACACAGATGAGGACCGCATCCGCATCGGAAAGGTCCGCGTAGCGCGTGGTCGCGTGGATGCGGCCCGCGACGGCCGCCAGCGCCTCGCTCGAGACATCCTCGATGTAGGAGCGACCCTCGGTGACGGCCTGAACGCGGCCCGCGTCGCTGTCCAGCGCGATCACCTCGCAGCCCTCTGCGGCGAAGGCGACCGCGAGCGGCAAGCCGACGTACCCAAGGCCGATGACGCCAACGGTCCTCATCCGTCCAGCCAGTCTACGTGCTGCCTTGGACGGGGGCTCAGGACGCGGCGCCCGCTGAGGTCAGCGACGCGAGGTCCGCCCGGACCATGCGCTCGATCAGCTGCTCGAAGCTCAACTGCGCCGTCCATCCGAGCCGCTCGCGCGCCCTGGTCGGGTCGCCGACGCTGGGTGTCACGTCCGGCGGGCGCACCAGTGCGCTGTCCACGCGGACGTACCGCTCGGCCTGCAGGCCCACGCACGCGAACGCCACGTCGACCAGCTGTGCCACGGTGCGGCCGACGCCGCTCGCGAGCACGTAGTCACCGGGCTCCTCCTGCTGGAGCATCATCCAGGCGCCCCGCACGATGTCGCCGGCGAACGACCAGTCGCGCACAGCCTGCAGCGACCCGAGCGTGAGATGGTCCGCCAGCCCGAGTGAGATCGCGGCGACGCCCCGTGTGACCCGTCTTGTGACGAACTGCTCGGGCCGGCGCTCGGACTCGTGGTTGAAGAGGATGCCGGCACTCACGTGCATGCCGTCGCTGCCGCGGAGCAGCCCGACGAGCTGGTGCGCCGCGAGCTTCGCGATCGCGTACGGCGTCGTGGGGCTGCACCACGTGTCCTCGCGCTGGGGGCTCTCGGGTGCCTGGCCGAACATCGCGCCGGAGGAGGAGACGAACACCCGCGCGCCGGCGTCGAGCTCGCGGGCCGCTTCGAGGATCGCGGCGCACGAGCCGGTGATCGCGGCGACTGTCTCGCCCGGCCTCTGCCACGACGCCGGCACGAACGACGGTGCCGCGAGGTGGTAGATCTCGGCGGGCCTGACCGTCTGCACCGCGGCGCGAAGGCTCTCGGGTGACAGCAGGTCCCCGTGGACGAGCGCGACACTGCCCCGCAGGTGCTCGGAAGAACCGAGCGGGCTTTCGGCCGAGCCCCTGATCACACCGGTCACCTCATAGCCCCGCTCGAGGAGCAGTTCGGCGAGAAACGACCCGTCCTGGCCTGTGAAGCCCGTGATCAGCGCGCGTTGGTTCATGAGAGCCGCACGAGCTTACGGATTCGCGCCTGCCGGCTCACGGCCATCGTAGATCCGCGCGAGCGAATCCGCGACGGCCGCGGGGGAGCACAGGGCTCGCACACGTCCTGCGGCGCGCTCGCCTGCCTTTCGGTCGCCCGCGAGGCGTGAGATCGCGGCCGCGAGAGCCGGAGAGTCGCCTGCTGGCACGAGCCCGTCCTCCTCGACCAGCTCGGGGAGCGCTCCCACCCGGCTCGCGGCGACGGGCAGGCCTGCCGCCATCGCCTCGGCGACCGCGAGGCCGAACGTCTCCGCCGAACGAGACGGCGCGAGCGCGATCGCTGCACCGGCCCGAAGCTCCGCCAGCTCCCTGTCCCCCACCCGCCCCGCGAAACGGACCTCCCCGCCGGCCGCGCGCGTGCGCAGCGCGTCGAGGTCCGGGCCCTCTCCAGCGACGACAAGGGCGATTCCAGCGATGCGGCACGCGTCGACGGCCACATCGACGCCCTTCTCGGGCGAGAGCCGGGAGACCACCAGCGCGTAGGGCGCCGACGCGGGGGCTCTCTCCGGCGCCTGTGCCGCCGGGGTTACAGGCGGAGGCAGGACGCTGACCCGCTCCCACGGCAGCGGTGCGCCGAGAGCGCGCAGGCGCTCCCTCGCGAAGATGCTCGGGACGATCAGGGCGTCGGCGTGCTGGAGCATCCGCCTCTGCCAGAGCGACAGGGCCGCACCGTACGCGAGCGACTCCGGCAGGCTGCCGCGGCAGTTCAGGCGGATCCCCGGGGCCGTGTTCCGCCCGTGGCAGCGGGTGCACTCCTCCCCGCGCGTGAAGCAGACACCCGCGGCGCACACCAGCCGGTACTGGTGGAGATGCAGCACGACGCGGGCGCCCGCCCGCTGCGCCGCCGCGAGCGCACGCCAGCCCAGGGCGGGCTGCAGGTTGTGGGCATGCACGACGCGCGCACCGCTGCCGCGCACAGCACGGGTGACCTCACCGGGGTCGAGCCCGCCGCGCAGCAGGCCGGCCGCCGCCCTCGCGGGCCCGAGCGAGAGCGAGTCGCGGGTGAACTCGCGGACCGGCTCGCCGAGGTTCTCGCGCACGAGCCGTGCGAGGTCCTCGACCACGCGCTCCTCGCCGCCGGGCACCCGGTAGCGGTTGTGCAGGAATAGGACCATTCTCCGCCCGCAGCCTAGTCGCAGCGCTGAAGCGGCCCGCCGATGCCCGCCGGCGGGGCCTGCGGCGCACGGCCATGCGCTCATGCGCCGGCCCGCCCGAACCTAGACTGTCCGTCACATGACGCCCGCCTCGATAGTGATCCCCACCCGCGGGCGACCCTCCTACCTTCGGGTGGCGCTGGAGTCGATCGCCCCGCAGGCCGTCGCCGCCGGCGCAGAGATCGTGGTCGTCGACGACGCCGTCCCGTCTGCCGGGGTGAGCGATCTGGTGTCCGGCTTCGGCGCGACCTACGCGCCGAACAACGCTGCCGGTGGGCTGAACGCAGCACGCAACACGGGGGTCGCCCGCTCCGGCGGCGACCTGGTGGTGTTCGTGGACGACGACATCCGGGCGCGGCCCGGATGGCTGGACGGGCTGCTCGCAGCTGCCGGCGCGAACCCCGACGTGGATGTGTTCGCCGGCCGGATCAGCCCGCGAATGGAAGGACACCCGCCCCGGACCTGCGGGCGCGAGGGTCCGCCGATCACGACGCTCGACCTCGGGCCCCGCGACACCGACGCCGAGTACGCATGGGGCTCGAACATGGCGATCCGAAGGAGCGCGCTCGACCGGATCGGCGAGTTCGATGTCTCGCTCGCGGGGGGCGGAGACGAGCAGGAGTGGCAGGAACGCCTTCGCGCCCGCGAGCCCGGCGCGCGCGTCCTTTACGTTGCGGCGGCGGGCGTCGAGCACCGCCGCGACGGCGACGACAGTACGCTCCGATCGCTCTCGCGCGCGGCATACGCCCGCGGGCGTGCAGCGCGAAGCTTTGACGCGCGGCGCGGCTGCGCCCCCGGGCTCGGACGGGAGGCGATCACGCTCGGGGGGTGCCTGGGCCACGTGCTCCGCCGGCGCTGCCCCGCGGGCCTGGTGATGGCCGCCCACAGCGCCGGTCGCCTTCGTGAGTCGCTAGGCGAGCTCGGGCGGCCCGTGAGCACCGACGCGCACCCACCGGCGCAACAGGACGGCCGCAGCGGGGCCGAGGACTTCCTGTCGGGCGCGAGCGGCACGGTGGGAGGACTCGACGGTGTGATGCGAAGCATCGTCGACGGCGCCGTCGACGCGCGCGAGCTGCTCACGGGGTCGAGGTTGCGGCTCGCCCGCGCCGCCCGCACCTCGCCGCCGACCCGCCGCGTGCTCGCGCTCGGCGTCACACGCGAGCAGCACCGTCATCTCGCCGGGCGGATACGCGCCGAGCTCGAGCGCTCACGGCACATCGTGGAGCTCCACACGTGCCCGCCCGCTGAGGGCGGGAAGTTCGAGAACATCAACCGCCTGCTCGCAGCCCATCCCGCCGACGGGCACGACTGGCTGCTGGTGATCGATGACGACGTCGAACTTCCCCGCGGCTTCCTGGACAGCTTCCTGTTCCTCTGCGAGCGCTTCTCGCTCGTCCTCGCCCAGCCCGCGCACCGGCTCCACTCGCACGCCGCGTGGAAGGTCACCAGGCGGCGTCCAGGCGTGGTGGTTCACGAGACGCCGTTCGTCGAGATCGGCCCCGTGACGGCGTTCGCGAGCGTCACCTTCCCCGTCATGCTCCCGTTCCCGGAACTTCGCATGGGATGGGGGCTCGATGTTCACTGGGGCGCGCTCGCCCGCGAGCACGGCTGGCGCTGCGGCGTCCTTGACGCCGTGTCCGTGCGCCACCGGGCCGCCCCGGCCGCGTCCGCCTACCCCCGTGCGGCCGCGGTGGCGGAGGCGCGCGAGTTCCTCTCCGGCCGCCCCTATCTGCGGGCCACCGAGGCAGAAGCCACCCTCACGACCCACCACAGCTGGTGAGCACGCGGGCCGGCACCCCCGTGAAGGTCGCGATCGTCGCAGAGTTCTACCCGAGCCTGCGCGACCCCGTGCTGGGCATCTGGGCGCACCGCCAGTCGGTGGCGGCGCGCGACGCCGGTGCCGACGTGCGCGTCCTCGTCCTGCACCGGCTGGTGCCGCCGCGGGCTTCACTGACAGGCGGTGGAGCTCTCAGCGCCGGGCTCGCCCTCGTGCGGGAGCCTCGCACCCAGATCCGAGATGGGATCCCCGTCACCTACGTGCCCTATGTCTCACCTCCGAGGGAACGCTCGTACGCGAGCTGGGGAGCGTGGGCGGCGCATCCGCTTTCGATCGCGTTGAGGCGACTGGCCCGGAAGTTCCCGTTCGAGGTGATTCACGCACACAATGCCGTGCCGGCCGCCGACGCCGTCCGCCGGGTCGCCACGGGCACGCCGCTGGTGGTATCGGTCCACGGCGGCGACGTGCTCTACACCGCGCGCAAAGACAGGGCCGGTGCGGACGCGGTGGCGGCCGGGCTCGGCGCAGCCGAGCTGGTGCTCGCGAACAGCCACGGGATCGCCGAGCTCGCGCAGGCCGCGGGAGCACGGCAGACCAGGGTCGTCCACCTCGGCACCGACCTCCCGGCGGCGCAGCGCCCGGGCCGCGCGTCGGGTCCCCCGACGCTGGTGACTGTCGCGCATCTCGTCGCGCGCAAGCGCCACTCGGACGTGCTCCGCGCCCTGGCGGTGCTCGCACCCCGGCACCCGACGCTTCGCTACGCGATCATCGGCGACGGACCTGAGCGGACCGCGCTGGAAGGACTCGCCGCCCGCCTCGGCGTCGCAGAGCGTGTCGACTTCCACGGCCAGCTCGCGCCGCAGGAGGCGCTCAACGCCGCACGCCGCTGCACGCTCTTCGTGATGCCGTCCACGGACGAGGCGTTCGGCGTCGTCTATGCGGAGGCGATGGCTGCCGGGGTGCCCGCGATCGGCTGCCGTGGAGAGCCCGGCCCTGAGGAGATCGCTGCTGCGGGCGACGGCTTCGTGCTGGTCCCGCCCGGCGACATCGAGCGCCTGAGCCAGCGCATCGACGAGCTGCTGTCCGACGGCCAACGCCTGCGCGAGGCCGGCCGGCGGGCACGCGCGACCGTCGCCGCGAACTTCACCTGGGAGCGCTGCGGGCAGCAGACGCTGGCCGCCTACCTCGACGTGCGCGCTTGAAGCCCGTCCTGTTCGTCACCGGCAACGCCCCCGCATACCGGGTCGGCGCGCTGACACGCCTGAACGAAGTCGAGGGCATCGAGCTGTGCCTGTTCGGCGGCTCCTCCATGCACGGCGGCCCACGGTACGCCGGCGTGCTTCCGCTGCCTCACCGCACCGCGGGTCCTGCGCAGATTGCCCGTCTCGCCGCAGGCGGCGGCTACCGAGCCGTCGTCTGCCCGACCGGCGGGCGGCTCGCCCCGCTGGCGGCGTGGGGCGGCGCCCGCCGCGGCGGTGTCCCGCTGATCCTCTGGGCGTCGCTGTGGGCGCATCCGCGGTCCGCCGCGCACGCCGTCAGCTATCTGCCCCTGCGCCGCCTCTACCGGACCGCCGACGCAGTCGTCACCTACGGCCCTCACGTGAGCGCCTACGTCACGGCACGCGGCGCGCGCAACGTGCACGTCGCGCCGCAATCGGTCGACAACGATTTCTGGCGGGAACCTGCGTGCGCACCCGCCGACCTCGGCGCGAGCCCCGGCGTGCGGTTCCTGTTCGTGGGACGCCAATCTCCGGAGAAGGGGCTGGACGTGCTCCTGCGGGCATGGCGCGCGAGCGGGCTGGGCACCGCAGGGGCCGAGCTCGTCCTCGTCGGATCAAATGCGGCCGGTCCCCCCGCGGGCGTCAGGAACCTGCCGGCGGCCGACCCGGTCCGGATGCGCGAGATATATGAGGCCTGTGACGTGCTGGTCATCCCGTCGATACCGACGCGAACGTTCCGGGAGCCATGGGCTCTCGTCGCCAACGAGGCGATGAACCGGGGGCTCGCGGTGGTAGCAACCGACGCCGTGGGGGCCGCCGCCGGCGGGCTGGTGCGCGACGGGCACAACGGGATCGTCGTGCCGGCGGGCGATCCCCCGGCGCTCTCACGCGCCCTCGTGCGCCTCGCGGGCGACGGGGAGCTCCGTGCCGGGATGGGCGCCGCCGGCTCTCGGGACATCCTCGCGTACAGCCACGATGCCTGGGCGGCTGGTTTTTCTGGCGCACTGCAGCAACTCGGGCTCTCCGCACGCGTTGGTAGCGTTGAATAGTCAGCTCATGAGAACCGCCCGCCAGGACAGCCCACATGCCCTGCCGGCCGCGCTGCTGGCGGCCGTCCTAACCGTGCTCGCGCTGATCGCGAGCCCCGCCCCGGCCCTCGCGGACGCCGGCCAGGAACTCATCCTGCGGTGCACCCACGGCGAATCGCTCGCGGGGTTCAGCCAGGCCGCGTACACGCAGGCGCTCAGCGAACTGAGCGCGGACGCGGAAGAGTACACCGGCTGTTCTCAGGAGATCAGGCAGGCTCAGCTCGCGGCGGCGGGGGGCGGCACCGCTGCCGGGCCCGGCGTGCCCACGCTGCTCGCGGCGACCCCCGCGGAGCAGAGCGCCATCGCGCATGCCGCGAGCGCCGGCGCCGCGCCGGTCGATGTCGGCGGGCAGGTGATCAAGCCCGGCGTCGTGCCGGTGAGCATCTCCTCGGCGGTGAGCACCCTGCCGACCCCGCTGCTGCTGGTCGTGGTGGGGATCCTCGCCTTCATCCTCGTGATTGCAGCAGGAGGGCTGCGAAACTTTGTCCGCGCTCGCCGAACCGACTGAGCGCACCCCCGCGAGGGCGCCGCTGAGCGCGCCCATCACAGGAGCAGGCAGCACCCCGGACGCATCGGAGCGCATGTGGCTCTGGCTCATCACGGGCCTGACGGCCGCCGTGATGTGCACGATCACGTTCTACGCCACCGGCGGCCTGAACCTCGAAACGATGACGTTCACGGAGATGGCCCTCACGCTCGGCTCTGCCGCGCTGGTGGCCGTCGCGCTGATCATCGGGCCCAGCGGTCGCCGGCGTTACGGCATGTGGCCGATGTGCTTCCTGCTGGCGCTGACCGCGCTGACCGCGATCTCGGTCGCATGGTCGGTGCAGCCCGACGAAAGCTGGCGGGACGCCGGCAGGATGTTCGCCTACAGCGCCGTCTTCGGTGGTTCCCTGGCGCTCGTCCGGATCGCTCCGACGCGCTGGCCGGCGATCCTCGGCGGCCTGGTGCTCGCATCGGTGCTCGTGTGCGGTTACGCGCTGCTGACGAAGATATTCCCTGCGTCGCTGGACGCCACGGACACATATGCGCGCCTGCAGGAACCCTTCGGCTACTGGAACGCGGTCGGGCTGACCGCGGCCATGGGAGCGATCGGCTGTATGTGGCTGGGAGCGCGGCGAACGGGCCATGCCCTCCTCACCGCGCTCGCATACCCCGCGCTGGGGCTGCTGCTGCTGACGCTGGTGCTCGCCTACTCCCGCGGAGCGCTCGCGGCGCTCCTGGTGGGTCTGGTCCTGTGGTTCGTGATCGTGCCGCTGCGCCTGCGCGGGGCGGCTCTGCTGGCCGGGGCGGGCATCGCCGCGGCGCTCGCCGGGGCATGGGATTTCAAGACGCATGCTCTGAGCGCTGAATCGGTGGAAATCGCACAGCGCACGACCGCCGGGCACCAGCTCGGCGTGGTGGTGCTCGTGATGCTCATCGTGCTCCTGTGCGCCGGTGTGGCGGTGGGGTTCATCACCGACCGCCACGCCCCCTCGGCGCTCGCACGCCGCCGCGCGGGAGCGACGATCTTCGCGGTGATGGCGCTCGCCGCTCTCATTTTCGCGGGCGCGCTGGCGCACAGCCAGAGGGGGCTGACGGGCAGCATCTCCCACGCCTTCAACGCTCTCACCGACCCGAACGCCAAACCCCCGCCCAACACGCCGGGGCGGCTCACGGCAGTGGCCAGCGTGCGTGCGCGCTACTGGAAGGAGGCGCTTCAGGTCTTCGAAGCGCATCCCGTCCTCGGCGCCGGCGCCGACGGCTACCGGACCGCCCGGCTGCGCTACCGGACCGAGACACTGGAAGTCCGCCACGCGCACGGCTTCATCGTGCAGACGCTGGCCGACCTCGGACTCGTGGGGCTGCTCATCGCCCTCGGGCTGCTCCTCACATGGATGGCCGCGGCAGGGCGCCCCACGCACCCGCTGAACCGGCGGTGGGGAGCATGGAGTGAGTGGCTGCGCATGCGCTCCGGCGGGCGGCCCGGGTGGCGGAGCAGCCCCCAGCCGTATTCGCCGGAGAGGATCGGGATGCTGAGCATGCTCTGCCTGGTCGTCGTGTTCGGCGCGCACTCACTCGTCGACTGGACGTGGTACGTGCCGGGGGATGCCTGCGTCGCACTGCTGTGCGCGGGGTGGCTCGCGGGCCGCGGCGAGCTCGCCGGGGAGCCGCGCTCGCCCGAGGTGACCGCGGTCGAGCGCCCTCTCAGGCGCGGGCGTCCGAGCCGGACGCGTTTTGCGCTCGCGTGCGTGGCGATCGCCGCCGCGCTGCTGGCGGTCTGGACCCAGTGGCAGCCGCAGCGATCGGAAGAAGCGCGTGCGCAGGCGCTGGCGCTGCTCGCAACAGACCCCCCGGGTGCCCTGCGCGCCGCCGACAGCGCGGTCTCGCGCGACCCGCTGTCGGTCGAAGCCCTGTTCGCGCTGGCGGGCATCGAGCAGGCGACCGGCAGCCCGGCGCTCGCGCACGCCACCCTGCAGCACGCGGTGCGCCTGCAACCGTCGAACCCCGAGACCTGGCTCACGCTCGCGCGATACGACCTCAAGAGGGACCCGTCGAGCGCCATCCACGAGCTCCAGGCCTCGATCTACCTGAACCCGGAGTCGATCGCGCCCGAAGCGCTCGCCAGCCACCAGCGCGAAGCGGTGGAAATCTACAACGCCTACATCGAAGCAATCCGCGCGGAGGCTGCCGTCAGTAGCGCGAACGCGTCGCGAGCACGAGCAGATGCCGGCGTGCGCCGGGCAGCCCGCCGGCGCGGCTGACGCGGATCGAGTCGAACCCGAGATCGGACAGCAGCCCGCTGATCGTCCGCCGGTTGTAGAAGCGCATGTGATCGGAGCGCGGATCCATGAGCGTCTGGAACGCGCGCGGGCTGAGCGCCATCCGCATCAGCGTGAGCGGTCCGTGGTCTGGGGTGCTCAGGATCAGCCGGCCCCCTGGGCGAAGGAGGCTGCGGACCTGTGAGAGCCATGTCGTGGTGTCTGCGACATGCTCGATCACCTCGCCCGCCCACACCGCATCGAAGCTGGACAGCTCGAGGTCCCATTCCCCGTCGGGGTCGACGAGACGCAGGTCGAGGCCGGGATGCAGGCGCGACGCGCGCTCCAGCGGCTCGCGGGCGACATCGACTCCGACCACGCGGGCTCCCGCGCGGTGGAGCTCCGCGCTGAACGAGCCCTCGCCGCAGCCGACGTCGAGCACACGCTCTCCCGGTGCGACGTGGCGCAGCAGGAAGGTCCTGCGAACGGCGAACCCCTCGGGCTCCGCGCCCTCGGGCACCCTCTCCCAGACGGCCTCGTGGTAAGCGCGCGTGCCCATGAGAGGACTAGGCTAGAGCGCACGGACCAGCCCGCGGCCCCGCGGTGCCGCCGCGGTCCCTGGGAAAAAACCGCAGGTTGCGTGCAGGCAGCCTGTCACCCCTACCCAAAGGTGTACCACCCCAATATGTTGGCGCTCGCGATGGCTCCCGGCTACAGATCGATCGAGCGGACCCCGGCGTGAGGGTCGCGTTCGACACCCGTCCATCGGCGCAGTCGGACGGTGTCGGACGCTACGCGCGCTGTCTTCTTCGGTCCCTCCGCGACACCCGCCCTCCCGCCGACGAGCTGCTGGAGACCGAGCGGCCGCCCACCGCGCTGCGGTCGAGCGCTGCCGACGTGCTGCACTCACCGTGTTTCGACGGCGCGATGCTCCACAGCCCGTGCCCGATGGTGGTGACGATCCACGACCTGTCGGCACTCAAGCGCGCCAGCGAGCATCTGCGGGGCGGCGTTCGAACGCGGCTGCGCCAGCTCGCCGTGCAGCGGGCGGCGGGCGTGATCGCGCCGACCGAGACGGTGGCGATGGACGCGGGCACGCACCTCGGGATCGAGCGCGAGCGCGTGACGGTGATCCCGGAGGCCGCCGACACGTCGATGTACCGGCGCCCGGACGATGAGATCGCGGCCGTCCGCGAGCGGCTGGGACTGCCGGAGGGCTATCTCGTCCTCGTTGGCGGCCTGCAGCACCCCGACCCCACCAAGCACATCGCCAGGCTGGCGGCGACACGCCGCGACCTCGCGCTCGTGATGGTCGGCGCGACCCGCCCGTGGGCGCACGAGCTTCCGGATGTGATCCTCACGGGCGAGGTGTGCGACGAGGATCTCGCGGCGATCTACAGCGGCGCGCATGCGCTGGTGCTGACGTCCGAGTACGAGGGTTTCGGGCTGCCTGCCGTCGAGGCTCTGGCATGCGGCACGCCGGTGGCGGCATGCGAGGCCCCCGCGGTTCGCGAGGTGCTCGGGGACCGGGCCGCGTTTGTCTGCTCGGGCGACATGCAGGCGCTCGTGGACGCCGCACAGGCCGCCAGCAGGCCCGCACCGGCGCCGCCTGAGTGGACATGGGATGACGCGGCGCGCAGGACGTGGGGCGTGTACGCGAGCGTGTCGGCTCTGGCGCACCAGCAGAAACCCGTTCCCGCCCGCTCCGGCCGGCGCGAGCGGCGCCCGTCGGGCGGCGCCGTGGAGGGGCTCGAGGCTCAGTAGGCGCCCCGGCGCAGGAACACCGCCGGGATCGTCTTCAGCAGGATCGTGAGATCCAGCGCCAGCGACCAGCGCTCGAGGTACAGGAAGTCCAGGTGCACGAGGTCGTCGAAGTCGAGCTCCGAGCGCCCTGACACCTGCCAGAGACCCGTGATCCCGGGCAGCACGAGGTAGCGCTTGCGGTGCCAGTCCTCGAGCATCTCGTAGTCGCGCTCGGGCAGCGGTCGCGGGCCGACGAGCGACATGTCTCCCCTCAGCACGTTCACGAGCTGCGGCAGCTCGTCGAGCGAGAAGCGGCGAAGCACACGCCCGACCGTCGTCAGGCGCGGGTCGTCGCGGATCTTGAAGAGCGCGCCCGAGGCCTCGTTGAGCTCTTCGAGCTCGGCCTGGCGCTCCTCGGCGTTCGTGTGCATCGTCCGGAACTTCAGACACGCGAACGGCCGTTGCCCGATCCCGGGGCGCATCGAGCGGAACACCGTCGGGCCGCGTGAGGTCATGCGAACCGCGATCGTGATCGCGAGCAGGAGCGGGCTCAGGACCACGAGCAGGATGGTCGAGCCGACGATGTCGAACGTTCGCTTGAGTGCGAAGTCGATGCCCTCGAAGACGGGCGGCCCGAGCTCGAACAACGGCAGCGACTGCCCCGGCACGAACTCGGCGCGGTGGATCAGTATCTCCATCGTCGACGGCGCCAGGCGCACCCGGATGCCTCGGCGGTGGCATTGGTCGACAAGCTCCACCGCGTCGTCCTGGGGAAAGTCGGGGTCCGCGATGATGAGCTCATCGACGGGTGTGCTGGAGAGCAGCTGCGGCAGGTCGCCCAGCGAGCCGAGCGCGCGCAGCCCGCTCACCTCCAGGCGTCCGGGCGCGAGGAAACCGACGATCTCGATCGGCGAGTGCGGCGCGTCCCGGATCGCGCGGGCGACGTCGCCGATGTGCTTTCCGCTGCCGACCAGGACGGCGCGGCGCTGATAGCCGGCTGCCCGCAGGACGGTGGCCGTGATCCGCTCGTAGGCGGCGCGGAACATCGAGACGTAGAAGATCGCGAACGCGAGCGAGCCGTAGAAGAGGTAGTAGCTGGAGAAGTGTTCCCCGTTGACCACCGCGAACAGGAGCGCTACGAAAGCGACCTGGAAGAGGGAGCCCACGATCCGCGAGAGCCCGGGCCTGATCGCTCTCTCCGCGTAGAGCCCGGAACGTGCGAACAGCAGCGCGGTGAGCAGATAGGCGAACGGCAGGAACTGCTTGGTCCCTTCGTACGCCCTCGAGGCTTCGAGGTTTCCGTGGAACGCTTCCTTCAGCACCAGCGCCGTGAAGATGGCCAGCCCGACGCCGACGAAGTCGAGCACCAGCAGCGTGGCGACCCTCGCGACGCGGCGTGCGGTGGACATCCTGAGCAGGAACGAGAGCAGCGGGGGGCGCTTGCTCCGGATATCCCGGTCGGACACGTCGATCCGTGCCGCCACATGCGCCAGCGGAGAACTCGCCGCCCTCGCCGTGTTGGGCAGCGGAGGCGCCGGGGCCTGCCGCGCTCGCTGAGCGGACGGTGTGGAGGTTCCAGGCAAGCTTGGACCCATCTCGCTGCTCACAACACCTCAGACTGCCATATGTAGCGGTCGCGGCGGCGGCCGGCGGCCCTGACAGGACTCGATCAGCGAGGTCCGCCGCCGACGAGAATCTCGATTCCGGAGTCCTCGATGGTCCGCTGAAGTCCGTCGCGGAGAGGAACCTCGGGCGACCATGAGAGCAGCTCGCGGGCGAGCGTGATGTCGGGCTTGCGCTGTTTCGGGTCGTCCTCCGGAAGGGCCTCGAAGAGGATCTCCGAGCTCGAGCCGGTCAGCTCCCTGACGGTCTCCGCGAGTTCGAGCAGCGTGAACTCGTCGGGGTTGCCGATGTTGACGGGGTTGTGAAGACCGGACTCGGAGAGCGCGATGATCCCGCGGATCAGGTCGCTGACGTAGCAGAACGAGCGTGTCTGGCTGCCGTCGCCGAACACCGTGATCGGCCGGTTCGCGAGCGCCTGGCGAAGGAACGTCGGGATCGCACGGCCGTCATGGGGGCGCATCCTGCTGCCATACGTGTTGAAGATCCGCACGATCGCCGTGTCCACGCCCTGCTGGCGGTGGTAGGCCATCGTGAGCGCCTCGGCGTACCGCTTCGCCTCGTCGTAAACGCCACGGGGACCGATCGGGTTAACGTGGCCCCAGTACGTCTCGGACTGCGGGTGCTCGAGCGGGTCGCCGTACACCTCGCTCGTGGAGGCGATCAGGAACCGCGCCCGCTTGGCCTTCGCGAGCCCGAGCGTGTGGTGCGTGCCGTAGGAGCCGACCTTGAGCGTGTGCAGCGGCAGCCGCAGGTAGTCGATCGGCGAGGCCGGCGAGGCAAGGTGGTAGACGAAGTCGACCGGCTCGTCGACGAAGTACGGCTCGATGATGTCGACACCGAGATGAACGAAGTGATCCGGGTCGCGGATGTGCTCGATGTTCTTGAGCGACCCCGTCTCGAGGTTGTCCACGCAGATCACGCGGTTGCCCCTCGCGATCAGCTCGTCGCAGAGGTGGGATCCGAGGAATCCGGCGCCGCCGGTCACGAGGCATGTGGGCATGGTCAGCAAGCTTAGTGGTTCCCGTGACTATCCTTCCGGTCATGGCAGCCACCGAGGAGAACCTCACGATCGCCCCGATCGTCGGCGCAGACGATCCTCGACGCTTCACGGACTCGGGGATCGAGATCTCCGAGCTGTATTCCGAGAGCGACCTTCCCGAGCATCTGGATCTCGGCGAGCCCGGCGAGTTCCCGTACACCCGCGGGGTCCACCGCGAGATGTACCGCAAGCAGACGTGGACGATGCGCCAGTACGCGGGCTACGCGTCGGCGAAGGAGTCCAACGAGCGCTACCGCTACCTGCTCTCGAAGGGCTCGACGGGCCTCTCGATGGCGTTCGACCTGCCCACCCAGCTCGGCCTGGACTCCGATAACCCGAGATGCCTCGGTGAGGTCGGCCGCACCGGCGTCGCGATCGACACGATCGACGATATGCGCACCGCCTTCGACGGGATACCACTAGACCAGGTGTCCACCTCGATGACGATCAACGCGCCCGCCGCGTGCCTGCTGCTCCTCTACGAGCTGGTCGGCGAGGAGCAGGGCGTCCCGAGTGAGAAGCTGCGCGGGACGACGCAGAACGACGTGCTCAAGGAGTACATCGCCCGCGGCAACTACATCTACCCGCCCGAGCCCACGATGCGGCTCACCACCGACCTGTTCGCCTACTGCCACGAGCGCGTGCCGCGATGGAACACGATCTCGATCTCCGGCTACCACTTCCGCGAGAAGGGCTGCTCGGCGGTACAGGAGGTCGCGTTCACCCTGTCCTCGGGGATCGCGTACGTGCAGGCGGCGATCGACAAGGGCCTGGATGTCGACGACTTCGCGCCGCGGCTCGCGTTCTTCTTCAACGGGCACAACAACGTCTTCCAGGAGGTCGCCAAGTTCCGCGCCGCCCGCAGGATGTGGGCGCGCATCATGCGCGAGCGGTTCGGCGCCAAGAACGCGAAGTCGACGATGCTCCGCTTCCACACCCAGACCGGCGGGGTGACGCTGACCGCCCAGCAGCCGGAGAACAACATCGTGCGCGTCGCGCTCCAGGGCTTCGCTGCGGTCTGCGGAGGCACCCAGTCCCTTCACACGAACGGCTTCGACGAGGCGCTCGCGCTGCCCACCGAGCACGCCGCGAAGATCGCGCTGCGCACGCAGCAGATCCTGGCGCACGAGTCTGGGGCGACGGACACCGTCGACCCGTTCGCGGGCTCCTACTTCGTCGAGGCGCTCACGGACGAGATCGAAGCCCGCGCGAACGAGCTGATCGCGAAGGTCGACGAGCTCGGGGGCTCGGTGAACGCAATCGAGTTCATCACCGGCGAGATCGACGAGTCGGCGTGGGGCTACCAGGAGCGCTACAGGATCGGCCAGGACATCGTGGTGGGCGTCAACGCCTACCAGGAGGAGGACATCCAGGTCCCCGACCTTCTCAGGGTCGACCCGGAGTCCGAGCGCCAGCAGCTGACACGGCTCAGGGAGTTCAAGGAGAACCGCGACCACGAGCTCGTCGAGCTCCGCCTGCACGAGCTGCGCGGCGCATGCGCGGGCAGCGAGAACCTGCTCCCCTGGATCCGCCAGGCCCTGAAGGACCGCTGCTCCCTCGGCGAGGTGTGCGGCGCGATGCAGGACGTCTTCGGCAAGTACCAGCCGCGCTTCTAGGCCGCCCCGCTCATCGCCTCTAGTAGGGTCCGGGCATGCTCATTCCCGTCGCCGCCTCCCTGTACGAATTCATCCTCGCCGTCCATGTCATGGCGGTCGTCGCAGCCTTCGGGGTGACGTTCGCGTACCCGATCATGTTCATGGTCGCCGCCAAGCACCAGCCGGCTGCGATCCCGCTCCTGCACCGCATCGAATACACGGTCGCGAGGATGCTGATCAACCCGTTGCTGTTGGTCGTGGTCGCCGCCGGCATCTACCTGGCGAGCGACGGGCACCACTGGAGCGAATTCTTCGTGCAGTGGGGGCTCGGCGCCGTGATCGTCATCGGCGCGGTGGTGGGTGCGGTGCTGATGCCGGCATCCAAGAAGGCGGAGGAGGTCGCCACGCGCGACCTAGCAGCCGCGGCGGGCTCCGAGCCGGTCTCGATGAGTGCCGAGTACAGGGCGCTGGTTCGCCGCATCACCCTCTTCGGATCGCTCGCGAGCGCCCTCGTGCTCCTGACGATCCTGTTCATGGTCATCCAGCCGTAGCGGGGCGCCGCGCGACGTGCCGGCCAAGCCCTCAGGCCACGGTGAGGGCGACCGCGGTGCCTCAGTCGTCGCCCAGGATCTCCCGTAACAGCAGCGCCCAGGCGGCACACGCAAGGAAGAGCGAGGCCAGGCCGAAGCCCGTGATGAGCGCCTTCGGCGCGTCAAGCACCTCCAGGACCTCATCGAGCCCCCACCAGCCGATGAACGCGAGAACCGGCAGGACGAGAAGCCATTGCGCGACGATCAGCTTGTCGTCGGGCTCCGCGAGCTTCGCCGGTTCGGGGTGTGAGGTGGTGGCCATGTCTCGACCATAGGTCCCGCCCCGCCGCGGGTGTGTGAACCAGGGCACACGAACACCGAGAAGCCACGTGGGTGCTCGTCCCCGGGGGCGCCCGACGGTGCACGTCGGCCGGACCGCCGCGATACCCTGACCCGATGAGCGAGGGTTACAGGGTCGCCGTCGTCGGCGCCACGGGACAGGTGGGCACCCTGATGCTCGACCTGCTGCGCGAGCGTGAGTTCCCGGCGAGCGAGATCGTCCCGTTCGCATCCGAGCGCTCTGTGGGACGGGAGCTCGCGGGCGGCCTGGTCGTCCGGGGTCTGTCGCCCGAGTCGATCCAGGGGTTCGACATCGCCCTGTTCTCCGCCGGCGGAGCCACCTCGGGGGAGTGGGCACCCCGGTTCGCAGCGGCCGGCGCGACGGTGATCGACAACTCCTCGCGCTGGCGGATGAACGACGACGTGCCCCTCGTCGTCAGCGAGGTCAACCCCGAGGCGCTCGACACGCACAGGGGCATCATCGCGAACCCGAACTGCTCGACGATGCAGATGGTCGTCGCACTCAAGCCGATCCAGGACGCCGCGGGAATCGAGCGCCTGGTGATCAGCACCTACCAGGCCGTGTCCGGCAGCGGGAAGGCCGGCATCGACGAGCTCCTGGACCAGTCCCACGCGCTCCTTCACGAGGGTGACGTTCCCGAGCCGGTGAAGTACGCGCACCAGATCGCCTTCAATGCCCTGCCCCACGCGGGCAGCTTCGCTCCCGGTGATGACCACACCGACGAGGAGCGCAAGCTGATCAACGAGACCCGCAAGATCCTCTCCGACCCGTCGATCCGGATCAGCGCGACCTGCGTGCGGGTGCCGGTGGTGAACGGGCATTCCGAGGCCGTCAACGTGCAGACGCGCACACCGCTGGCACCTGAGCGGGCCCGGGAGCTGCTGCGGGCCGCGCCCGGCATCACCGTCCTTGACGACCCTGCCGCCGGCCTGTATCCGATGGCGATCAACGCCACCGGCAGCGACGACGTGTTCGTGGGTCGCATCCGCAGGGACCCCGGCAACGAGCAGGCACTCGACATGTGGATCGTGTCCGACAACCTGCGCAAGGGCGCCGCCACAAACGCGGTACAGCTCGCCGAGCGCCTCCTCGAGCGGGGCGCGGTCGGCTCGCACGGCGATCCTGTCGCAGCGTGAGTGCCGCCGGCGGCCCGCCGGAAGGAGTAGGCGCAGATCGCGCGAAAGGATGCACCGATGATCTCCTCGGAGGTGCAGCGCACCCTGGTCAAGTCTCCGCCCGAGCTGTGGGCTGAGCTCAGCGACCCCGACGCCCTGGCCCGCCACCTCGGCGACCTCGGCGACATACGCATCACGCGCGTCGAACCCGAGGAGAAGGTCGAATGGGAGTCGCCGGGCACCACCGGGACCGTCCTGATCAAGGCATCCGGCTGGGGGACACGCGTCACGTTGACCGTCCAGCGCGAGATGAGCTCATCCGAGCAGCCCGCCGCGGCGGAGCCGCAGGAGGAGGCCGCACCCCCGGAGACCGCCGCCGAGGTCGCGCCGGCCGATGAGGGCGAGGCGGCGCCGGCGCCGGCGCAGGCCGAGGCAGAGAACCAGGAGACGGCTCTCGAGGACGAGGAAGATCGGAAACCGGCTGTCGACGCCGTGCCTGCGCCCGCAGGTCCGGGCGAGCTCCCGGTCGCGCCCGCCCCTGGCGCAGAAGACCCTGACCGTGCCCCTGCGGCACCGGAGACGCCCCCTGCACCGGCGCCCGCGCGCCGCGGTTTCATCGCGAGGTTCCTCTACTTCTTCCGCGGATCCGGCTCACCCGCCGAGCCGCCGGCGAGCGCCGTCAAGGAGCCGGTGGCCGAACCGCCTGCCGGCCCGTCCACGGAGCCCGTGAGCGTCGCCGGCCCGCCAGAGCCCTCCGGCGATGCCACACCGGCCCCGACCGACGAGCCGGCACCGGAGGCTGCCGGAGATGCATCCCCTCCCGAGGAGGAGCCGGAGAGCCCGGACGCCGAGGCCTCCGAGAGCGCACATCGGCCCGCAGCCGACGTCGCGCAGGAGCTTCTGGCGGCCGAGGAGAGCGCCACCGAGCAGGTGACAGCGGTGCTCACGGCAGCCCTCGACCGGCTTGGCGCCGCGCACCACAGGCCGTTCTCCAGAGCCTGAGGAGCGCCCTGCGGGTAGGATTCCGCACTCATGTCAAGCAGCCCCCACGACCGCCAGGCCGACGCCGCCCTGCTCGCGTCCTCCCACAGCGGGCACCGCAAGGAGCACCGCATGAAGGCGCCGGAGACCTACGAGGAGAAGCTCGCCCAGCTCCACGAGCTGCGCGCAGCGGCCCTGCACTCCGCGCCGGAGGCCGAGGAGAAGCAGCATGCGCGGGGCAAGTACACGGCCCGTGAGCGTGTGGAGAAGCTGCTGGACCCGGGCTCCTTCCAGGAGCTCGACACGTTCGTGCGCCACCGCACGCACGACTTCGACATGCAGGGCAACAGGCCCTGGGGTGACGCGGTAGTCACGGGCCACGGGACGATCGACGGGCGAACCGTGTGCGTCTTCAGCCAGGACTTCACGGTGTTCGGCGGCTCGCTCGGCGAGGTGATGGGCGAAAAGATGTGCAAGATCATGGATCTCGCCGCGAAGATCGGGTGCCCGGTGATCGGCATCAACGACTCCGGCGGCGCGCGCATCCAGGAGGGAGTCGTCTCGCTCGGCGCATACGGAGACGTCTTCGTGCGCAACGTCAAGTGCTCGGGCGTGATCCCGCAGATCAGCCTGATCATGGGACCCTGCGCGGGAGGCGCCGTCTACTCGCCGGCGATCACCGACTTCATCTTCATGGTCAAGGAGACCTCGCACATGTTCATCACCGGCCCCGACGTCATCAAGACGGTCACGGGCGAGGAGGTGGGCTTCGAGGAGCTCGGCGGCGCGATGTCCCACAACACCAAGTCGGGGGTCGCCCACTTCGCCTCAGAGGATGAGGATGCGTGCCTGGAGGACTGCCGCTACCTGATCAGCTTCCTTCCCCAGAACAACATGCAGACAGCGCCCCGCGTGCAGCCGACCGACGACCCGAACCGCATGGACCCGGAGCTCGACACGGTCGTCCCCGACAACCCGAACAAGCCGTATGACATGCGCAACGTCGTGCGCCTGATCGTCGACGACGGCGAGTTCTTCGAGGTCCACGAGCATCACGCGAAGAACATCATCTGCGGCTTCTCGCGCCTGGACGGCTTCGCGGTCGGCATCGTCGGCAACCAGCCGGCGCAGCTCGCGGGCGTGCTCGATATCGACGCATCCGCGAAGGCGGCGCGGTTCGTGCGGACCTGCGACGCATTCAACATCCCGCTGATCACGTTCACGGACGTGCCCGGCTTCCTGCCCGGCACCGCCCAGGAGTGGGGCGGCATCATCCGGCATGGAGCGAAGCTCCTCTACGCGTTCACCGAGGCGACGGTGCCGAAGCTGACCGTGATCACGCGCAAGGCCTACGGCGGCGCGTACGACGTCATGGCCTCCAAGCACCTGCTCGCGGACTTCAACTTCGCATGGCCGACGTCGGAGGTCGCGGTGATGGGACCGGAGGGAGCCGTCAACATCATCTACCGGCGCGACATCGCCAAGAGCCCGACACCCGAAGAGCGGCGCAAGAAGCTGATGGACGACTACAAGGCGCGCTTCGCCAACCCGTACACCGCGGCCGAGCGCGGCTACATAGACGACGTGATCGTGCCCCACGAGACGCGGCCCAAGCTGATCGTCGCCCTGCACACGCTGCAGAGCAAGCGCGAACCGGGACCCAAGCGCAAGCACGGCAACATCCCGCTGTAGGTTCGGCGGAGACCCGGCATGCCAAACCGCCGCCCGAAGCTCCAGATGCTCACCTCATCGGCCTCGCCGGAGGAGGCGGCGGCCGTCGTGGCTGCGATCGAGCGCTTCATGCGCGCCACCGCGCCGGCCGCAGCGCCGCATGCGGACGCGATCGACCCGTGGGTGCGGGCGGCCCTGATCGAAGGCGTTTCGGCCGGATCAGGCCGGGATCTGCACCACCCCTGGATAAATACCTAAAAGCCGCTAGGCTTTAGCGGCAATGTCGGTCGCCGGTGGGCTGGAGGGCCCATCCGACCGCGTCAGTCGCCCCCACCAGGAGGATTTGCACAATGGAGCCAGCTTCCGTCTCCGCGGGCCGCGGGACGCTCGAGGACCCCGAGGTCCTTCAGAACGTCCCTGGCCACGTGATCCCGATCCTCGAACGCGAGTTCGACGACTTCAGGACAGAGGCCGGGAAGTTCCTCGACGGCGGGATGCCCGAAGACGAGTTCATCAAGTTCCGCCTGAAGCAGGGCGTTTACGGACAGCGACAGCCCGATGTGCAGATGATCCGGGTGAAGCTTCCCTTCGGGGGCATCACGCCGGAGCAGATGGAGGCATTCGCGAGCGTGATCGAGAAGTACGTGCCGCTCAGGAAGGGGCACGTCACGACGCGACAGAACATCCAGATGCACCACATTCCCCTGCCGGAAGTCGAGAGCGCGATCCGTGAGCTCGGCGATGCCGGGCTCTCCAGCCGCGAGGGCTGCGGCAACACGGTCCGCAACGTGACCGGCGACCCGTGGGCCGGCGTTGCGAAGGACGAGCTGTTCGACATGACGCCATATGTCGGCGCGTACGTCCGCTACTTCGTTCGCCACCCAACCACCCAGGCGATGCCGCGGAAGATCAAGACCGCGTTCGACGGCGGGCCGCGCGACCGTTCGATCAGCGGCATCCACGACATCGCCTTCCGGGCCCGCGTCCGCGAGGTCGAGGGACGCGGCGAGGTGCGCGGCGCCGAGATGCTCGTGGGCGGTGGCACCTCGATCATGCCGCGCGTCGCACCCGCGCTCTACGACTTCGTCGAGCTCGACAACGGCGAATACCTGAAGATCTCAGAGGCCGTCTTCCGCATCTTCGACCGCCAGGACTGGCTGCGCGTGAATCGCGCCCGCGCGCGGATCAAGGTCTTCGTCGACAAGTTCGGGATCGACGAGCTGCGCCGGCAGGTCGAGGAGGAGCTCCAGGGCGACTGGGTCGCCGAACGGGACTTCTCGGTCGAGCACAGGCTGTTCATCGACGACGAGCGCGAGTCGGCGCCGGCGCCGGCTCAGAGCCACGGCAGCCCGAACGGCGACCTGAGCGAGTTCGACCGCTTCCGCACCGCGAACGTCGCTGAGCAAAAGCAGGACGGGTTCGTCACGGTGGAGGTGAAGATCACGCGCGGCGACCTAACGCCGGAGCAGCTCAGGGGCCTTGCCGAGATCACCCGCACCTACTCCGGCGGCTACGCCCGCACTACCGTTCAGCAGAACATCCTGCTGCGCTGGGTCCGCGACGAGGCGGTCTACGACGTGTGGAGCGCGCTCACGAAGCTGGGACTCGCAGACCCCGGACCGCGTGAGATCACCGATGTCGTCTCGTGCCCCGGCACGGACTCGTGCAAGCTGGGGATCACAAGCTCGATGGGCCTGAACCAGGCGGTGCAGGAGAGGGTCCAGGCGATGGGGCTAACGGACACTCTCACCAGGCAGATCCACATCAAGATGAGCGGCTGCCCCAACGGCTGCTCCCAGCACCACGTTGCCGACATCGGCTTCTATGGGGCCTCGATCAAAGTCGGCGACCACACGATCCCCGCGTACATCCCGCACGTCGGCGGCGTCTACGAAGGTGGCGAGGTCGCGTTCGGCAAGCGCCTGAAGCTGCGGCTACCGGCCAAGCGCGTACCGGAGGCGGTCGATCGCTGGATCCGCCACTATGAGAGCAGTCGCAGTGACGGCGAGAGCTGGGGCGCGTTCGCGCAACGGGTCGGGACCGGCGAGATCGAAGAGCTCGTCCGGGATCTGTCGCTGCCGGTCGACTTCGGACTGCAGACAATGAACCAATTCATCGACTGGAATCGCGACGTTCCGTTCCAGGTTCAACGCGGCGAGGGGGAGTGCGCTGTATAGATCATGTCCAGAGCAACCGACATAACACTTGTGACACCACCCAGCAAAACGCCCACACCCAAGCCCTCTCCGGGCGTCGACCCGGCGCTCAGCCTCACGCACACGCTGCGCGAGGCCGCACGCCACGGCGACCTCGCCGTGCTGCTGTGCTCCTTCCAGAAGGAGGAGTCGGTCCTGCTCGACGAGCTGCTGCGTCTCGACCAGGGCACGGGCTCCCTCGTCAGGATCGTGACGATCGACACCGGCGTGCTGTTCGAGGAGACGATGCAGACATGGCGCGCTTTCGAGGAGCGCTTCGGGGTCAAGATCGAGGTGCAGGACGCCAGCAGTCCCGGCGAGCCGTGGAGCGGCCCCGAGCACTGCTGCTCGGCGGCCAAGGTCGGTGCGCTTGAAAGCGCCCTCTCAGGTGCAGAAGGCTGGATCACCGGCCTGCGCCGCGAGCAGGGGCCGACGCGCGTGGGCACAGAGCTGATCGAACGGGACGAGCGGCGCAACCTGTGGAAGTACAACCCGCTGGCCCACTGGACCGACAAGGACCTCTGGCGCCGTATCCACGAGCGCGACCTTCCCTACAACAAGCTCCATGACCGCGGCTACGAGTCGATCGGGTGCGCCCCGTGCACCCAGCCCGGCTCGGGCCGCGAGGGCCGCTGGGCAGGCACCGACAAGACTGAGTGCGGTCTGCACGTCGAGCCGGCGCCGCAATGAGCGTCGCCGCACGCCCGCAGCTGAGCCATCTGCGGGCGCTCGAGTCGGAGGCCATCCACGTGATGCGTGAGGTCGCTGCGGAATTCGAGCGTCCCGTGCTCCTGTTCAGCGGAGGCAAGGACTCGATCGTGCTGCTCCGCCTGGCCGAGAAGGCGTTCCGCCCCGCGCCATTCCCGTTCCCGCTGATGCATGTGGACACGGAGCACAACTTCCCGGAGGTGATCGAGTTCCGCGACCGCCGCGTCTCCGAGCTCGGCGAGCGCCTGATCGTCGCGAGCGTGCAGGACTCGATCGACAGCGGGCGCGTCGTCGAGGAGACGGGCCCGCGGGCCTCGCGCAACAGGCTGCAGACGGTCACGCTGCTCGACGCGATCGCCGAGCACGGGTTCGACGCGGCGTTCGGCGGCGCGCGCCGGGACGAGGAGCGCGCCCGCGCGAAGGAGCGGATCATGTCCTTCCGCGACGACTTCGGGCAGTGGGACCCCAAGAACCAGCGCCCGGAGCTCTGGAACCTCTACAACGGCCGGATCCGCCGCGGCGAGCACGTGCGCGTGTTCCCCCTCTCCAACTGGACCGAGCTCGACGTCTGGGAGTACATAGACCAGGAGCAGCTCGAGGTCCCCTCGATCTACTTCTCCCACGAGCGCGAGGTGTTCGAGCGCGACGGGATGCTCTACGCATGGCGCGAGGGCACCGAGCTGATCGAGGGCGAGGAGACCTTCAGCGAGACGGTCCGCTACCGCACCGTCGGCGACATGACGTGCACGGGCGGCGTGCGCTCGACAGCTTCGACCCTCGAGGAGGTCGTGCTCGAGATCACCGCCACGCGCATCACCGAGCGCGGCGAGACCCGCGCGGATGATCGTGTGTCCGAGGCGGCGATGGAGGATCGCAAGAAGGCCGGTTACTTCTGATGGGCGCCCGTGGCCCGAGATGACCCTCGACCTCCTTCGGTTCACGACCGCCGGCTCGGTGGACGACGGCAAGAGCACGCTCATCGGCAGGCTCCTGTACGACAGCAAGCAGGTCTTCGAGGATCAGCTCGCACATGTGGCCCAGGCCAGTGAGCGCCGCGGCGGCGAGGGGACTCTCGACCTCGCACTGCTGACCGACGGCCTGCGGGCCGAGCGCGAGCAGGGCATAACGATCGACGTCGCCTACCGCTACTTCGCGACGGCTAGGCGCCGGTTCATCATCGCCGACTGCCCCGGCCATCGGCAGTACACGCGGAACATGGTGACCGGCGCGTCCACCGCCGATGTCTCGGTGGTCCTCATCGACGCACGGCGCGGCGTCCTCGAGCAGTCAAAGCGCCACGCGTTCATCAGCGCTCTGCTCGGCATCCCCGAGATGGTCGTCGCGATCAACAAGATGGATCTCGTCGAATACTCACAGGAGCGCTACGAGGAGCTCGTCGAGGAGTTCGAGGGCTTCGCCACCAAGCTCACCGGCGTCACGAACATCACGTACATCCCGATGTCGGCCCTCGAGGGCGACAACGTCGTCTCCCGCTCGCAGGAGATGCCCTGGTATGAAGGGCCCGTCCTGCTCGACCTGCTCGAGAACGTCGAGGTCGCGTACGACCATCCCGACGCGAAGCCCGCGCGGTTCCCGGTGCAGTGGGTGATCCGGCCGGGCGCCGGCATCAGCGACTACCGTGGCTACGCAGGGCAGCTCGCGAGCGGGGCGCTGCGGCGCGGCGACGAGGTCGCCGTCCTGCCGGGCGGTGCCCGCACGAGGATCGCGGCGATCGACACCTATGACGGGGAGCTCGAGGAGGCGATGGCGCCGATGTCGCTGACGCTGCGCCTCGAGGACGAGATCGACGTCTCCCGAGGCGAGCTCATCTGCCACCCCGACCGCGCCCCCGTGGTCGGACGCGAGTTTGTGGCCGACATCTGCTGGATGACCGATGAGCCGATGCGCCCGGGCGCGCGCTACCTGATCAAGCACACCTCCCGCAGCGCCACCGCCGCCATCGACGGCATCGAGGACCTCCTGGACGTGCACACCCTCGAGCGCACCGACCCGCCGGCTGGGCTCGCCCTGAACGACATCGGCCGGGTGCGCCTGCGCACGTCCACGCCGCTCGCGTTCGACCCCTACACGAGCAACCGCCGCACCGGCAGCTTCATCCTCATCGACGAGTCCAGCAACGGGACCGTCGGCGCCGGGATGATCGCCTCCGCCCGCGCCTGAGCGATCCGTCCTGCGCGTGCAGCACCCTTTGCGATGTCTCCCCGCCAGGGGGGAGTGACAGCAACGGCGTCGAATCAACGCCGGCGCCTGCAAAAGGCGTCAATGGGTGTGCGATGAAGGGGGCTTCGATGGGGCATGCAAGGTTGGTCATCTGCGCTCTGCTCGCGGCAGTGCTGGCGGGCGCAGCGGGCGCGAGCGCTGCCTCGGCGGCGACGCTGTACATCACCAAGTCCGGCAACGACACGAACGCCTGCACATCCCCGTCGGCGCCCTGCCTGACGATCTCCGCCGCGATCGCGAAGTCCGAACTCCTCGACGAAACCTCCACCCTGGACATCGGGCCCGGCACATACGAAGAAACCGTTGAGCTGGGCGGCACGGCCGACGGCGGCCTCATCCTCGACGGCGCAGGCGCAGGAGCAGGCGGCACCGAGATCCTCGCACCGGCGGCAGCGACCCACCCCGCCATCGGCGTCGATGTGCCCGAAGCGAATCTGACGATCGAGAACCTCTCCGTCGTGAGCCCCAAAGGCGAGAGCCAGCCGGGGATCGAGAGCGGCGCCGACCTCACGCTCGACAACGTCAACGTGACGATGACCGAAGACTCCGGTGAGGCGGGGATCGTCAGCGAGGAGATCGGCTCGCTCACCATGAACGGGGGCGGCGTCACGATGACCGGCGCGAACGACGCGAGCGCCGTGTCGACCTTCGGCACGAGCCTCAGCATGAACGGCGCCACGCTGACGCTGAGCAAAGATGTGTCGGGAGACGCGATCCAGGGTGTCGATGCGCCGGTGTCTGTGAGCAACACGACGGTGAACATCACCGAAAGCGAAGGGACGAGCGGAATAGGGGCCGGGCTGGGTCCGGTCGCGCTGAACGGCGACACGATCAACCAGGGCTCGACGGGCAGCGCAACCGGCGTCGTTCTCGAGTTCCCGGATTCCGGGACCGTGAACGGGCTCACGATCTCCATGAGCAACAAGGAAGACGACGCTGACGCCGTGGAGGAGGAGCTCGGCACCGCGAGCTTCGAGCACCTGCAGGTCGGGGGTATCTGGTCGGGCGTTCCATTCGAGGCCGTCGGAGGATCCGTCACGCTCGCCGACAGCAGGCTGACGTCCGGATCCGCCACCGGCGACAAAGCGCCGGTGCTGTTGGAGGAGGGACTCGGCGAAGGCGCCGGAGTTCTGATCCAGCGCAGCGTCCTTCAGACGAACGCCGAAGTTGAACGCGGCGCCATTCTCGCCGAGAACGGGAACCTGACGGTCGACTCCTCCGAGATACTCGGGGGCTCCAGCGGCATCTACTTCGGGAACGTCGGCGGGCGTGCGCGCACGCTCACGGTCGACGGCTCCACGATCGACGCGGGCGCGCCGGGCGTCTCCGACGCGTCCCCGGTCGAGGGGATCCACGCGTTCGCCGCAAACCTGAACAGCATCGCGAACGTCAATATCGAGGGCTCCATCCTGTTCGAGCAGCAGTTCTCCGAAGTCGGCCCCGGCGCCAAGGAAGTGAACGTCAGATGCGACTACTCCGACGTGCCCTCCCAGGCGCAGGCCGCGGCGCCCGTGCCGGGCGACGGCACGATCGCCTGCCAGAACGGCGAAGCGGGCAACTCCAACCTCGAAACGCTCACATCGCTGTTCACCGCTCCGGTAACCAGCTACGGCCTGAACCCGGCGTCTCCCGCGGTCAACAGCGTCCCCTCGAGCGCGATCGTCCTGCCAGCCGGCGAGTCTGCCTCACCCACCGATCTGGCAGGCAACCCGCGCACCGTGCAGATCGGCTCGAACGGTGTCTGCAGCTCCTTCCAGGACCGCGGAGCGCTGCAGGTCCCAGGCCAGGGCAGCAACTGCCCGCCGGCCAAAGCCGTCACGCCGCCCGCCCCGGTGGCCGCGGCGGTGGCGGGAGTCATCAGCGGCCTCACCCTCAGCCCCTCGACGTTCTACCCGGCGCCGTCGGGGGCGACGATCTCGGTGAGCAAGCAATACGGGACGCAGGTCAGCTACCGCGACAGCCAGGCCGCGACGACGACGTTCACGGTGCTGAGCGAATCCGCCGGGCGCAAGCAGGGCAGGTCCTGCGAGAGGCCATCCAGGCGCAACACGCGCGGCAAACACTGCACGATCCTGACGTCGGCAGGCACGTTCACGCATTCGGACGCGGCGTCGGCACGGGTCAAGCTGCACTTCTCCGGCCGCGTGAAGGGCAAGCGGCTCCCCGCGGGCCACTACAGGCTCCGGGCCGTCGCCCACGACGCCGCGGGCAACGGCGCCGCAGCGTTCGCGGCGTTCACGATTCGCTGATCCCGGGCCCCGTCTCTCGGGCCGCCGGTGGGCGCAGGCCTGAGAGACCGGGCTTCTCTCGCTAAGCTTCCGCAGCCGATGTTCAGCAAGGTCCTCATAGCCAACCGCGGCGAGATCGCGGTCCGCATAGTCCGTGCGCTCGAGGAGCTCGCGATCGCGAGCGTCGCCGTCTACTCCGAGACCGACCGCGACACACCGCACGTGCGACGGGCGGACGAGGCGTTCAACCTCGGTGAGGGACCGGCGGCTGAGAACTACCTCAACGTCGAGAAGATCCTCGATGTGGCCAGGCGCACGGGCGCCGAGGCGATCCACCCCGGGTATGGGTTCCTGGCCGAGAACGCGCCGTTCGCCCAGGCATGCGAGGACGCGGGGATCGTGTTCATCGGTCCTCCCGCGAGCGCGATAGAGGCGATGGGCTCAAAGACCCGTGCACGCGAGCTGATGAAGGCAGCGGGCGTGCCGATCGTCCCCGGAACCACCGAGCCCGTCGACACCGTGGCCGACGCCATGAGGATCGCCTCCGAGGAGGTCGGCTTCCCGGTCGCCGTCAAGGCGGCCGGCGGAGGAGGCGGCAAGGGCTTCCGCGTCGCCCTCTCCCAGGACGAGCTCGAGGCTGCGTTCGAGGGCTCAAGCCGGGAAGGCGAGAAGTTCTTCTCCGACCCCACCGTCTACCTCGAGCGCTACCTGCACGACCCTCGGCATGTCGAGGTCCAGGTGCTCGCGGACAGGCACGGTAACGTCATCCACCTCGGCGAGCGCGACTGCTCGATCCAGCGCCGGCACCAGAAGGTGATCGAGGAGTCTCCGGCCCCCGAGTGGATAGTCGACCCGCAGACCCGCGCACGCATCGGCGAGATCGGTGTCGAGGCCGCGAAGGCCGTCAACTACGTGGGTGCCGGCACCATCGAGGGGCTGTTCTCCTCCCACGAGGGCGCCGAGCCCGAGTACTTCTTCCTGGAGATGAACACCCGCGTGCAGGTGGAGCACTGCGTGACGGAGATGACCACCGGCATCGACATCGTCAAGGAGGGCATCCGCGCCGCCGCCGGGGAGCCCCTCTCCTACACCCAGGACGACGTCGTCCTGCGCGGGCACTCGATCGAGTGCCGCATCAACGCCGAGGACGCCTCGAAGAACTTCGCGCCCGCGCCGGGCAAGATCGGCCGCTACCGCGAGCCCAAAGGCCCCGGCGTGCGCGTGGACTCAGGTGTCGAGGAGGGCGGGGAAGTCTCGCCGATGTATGACCCGATGGTCGCCAAGCTGATCGTCTGGGACGCAGACCGCGAGCAGGCGACGAAACGCATGCTGCGCGCCCTCGGCGAATACGAGATCGAGGGCCTGAAGACGCTCATCCCCTTCCACCAGGCTCTCCTTGCATCCGAGCAGTGGGCGAAGGGCGATACGTGCCGCGAGCTGCTCGAGGACCGCGCCTGGCTGAAGACCCTCGCGTTCCCCAAGCCGGCCGCTCCGGCGCAGGCCGCGGAGGAGCAGGAGACGGTCGAGCAGACCTACGCCGTCGAGGTCTCAGGCAAGCGCTTCGACGTGCGCGTCGTGGGACCGCCGTTCGCGGGGGCCGCCGGCGCAAGCAACGGGTCGCAGCAGGCAAAGGCCGCACCCAAGCGCGGCGAGCGAAAGAGCACCAGCGCGGGCGGCCCTGACACGCTGGAGTCCCCGCTGCAGGGAAACATGTGGAAGGTGCTGGTCAAACAGGGTGACGCTGTCACCGAGGGTCAGCTGCTGTGCATCATCGAGGCGATGAAGATGGAGAACGAGATCACCGCGCACAAGGCGGGGACGATCGTCGAGCTCCCGATCACCGAGGGCGACCCGATCCAGGCCGGCGCTCCGATCGCGACGATCAAGAGCCCAGAGCCCTCCTAGGCCGGCGCCTCCCGAGCCGGGGGCGCAGGGCTAGCCGTTCGCCGGTTTCGTGATGACAGGCGTGCCCGCCCGCAGGGTCCCGCCCGAGTAGACCCACCTCGTGGTGGCGCGGCCCGTCGAGCAGCACGTCGCGTCTTCGGGGCCGTAGAAGGCTTCGTTGGCGGTGATGCTGCCGCGGTGGATGGAGATGCCGATGAGCGTCGGCAGCACCTCCGGTGGCTGGACGAGGGGCTTGATGACGCCCACCACCGACAGATGCCCGCCGCGCGCCCGGAAGATCACGAGCGAGTACAACAGCGCGCTGTCGGCCGTGCCGCCCCCGTTGTTGCAGCTGACGTCGATGGCCGCCACGTCAGCTCCGCTGCCGAAGAGGTCGCCGTAGATCGGCAGGCTCGCGTCCACCGTGACACCGTGCCTGTCTCTGAAGTCATCACCCACCCACTTCGACGGTACCGGCGAGAGAAGTCCTTCGCCGTCGTGGAGCCGGATCGAGCTCGCTCCGTCGCATGCGGCTCCCGGGAGCGTGATGTCACGCCAGTTGACCCGGTGCAGGTTGAGGGTCGCGGCGGCCTTGCCGGCTGGGTCGACTGCGCCCGAGCCGGTCGTGGCGCCTGCGAGCGCCAGCGCGAAACAGGCTATCGCGAGCGCAACTGCGGATATGGCGCGCTGCCCGACGCTCATCTCGTGCCCCCCGCCCGACGATCGGAACCTCGACGCCAACATACTAGCCCCTGGGACACCGCCGGACATGTGCATCGGGCCGGTGGCGGGGGCGGCTGAGCATCCCCGCGCCCATCTGGCGATCGTCGGCATACCGCGGGCCTGGCGTGTGGGGTTCCTACGGAGGCCGCATCCGTGGCCGCCCCGATGCCAGATATCGATCCGCATCTACTCTATGTATTTAGTGAACAATCTTGGCGCTCCACCCGGGGCGTCTGCAAGCCGACCGAGGGAGCACCGCGTGCAGGGTCCAGTCATCACACAGCGCAGGCCGCCGGATCTGCCCGATGTTCCCGGCCCGCAGGACTCGATCGAGTCAATCACCATCCTGGGAGGCCACGGCAAGACCGGCGAGCCGGAGGGGATCGAGCGGATCGACCTGCGGATGGGGGACGTGATCAGCGTCGTCGGACCGACCGGGTCGGGCAAGACCACCCTCATCAACGATCTCGAGCTCTTTGCCGACGGCAACACGCCGACCGGCCGGCGGGTGCTGATCGACGGGGTGGTCCCCCCGTCGGAGTACCGGGACGACCCGTCGCTTCACCCGATCGCCCTGATCACACAGCACACGACGTTCCTGTCAGACATGCCCGTGCAGGACTTCATCAGGACCCATGCCCGCATCCGCCAGAACGAGGCTTCGAGGGTCCAGGCGACGCTCGACGCGACGCTGGCCTTCGCGAACGAGCTGACGGGAGAGCCGATCCCCCCCGCGAGCCGCATGACCGAGCTGTCCGGGGGTCAGGCGCGGGCGCTGCTGATCGCCGACGCGACGATCGTCTGCGAGACGCCGATCGTCCTGCTCGACGAGGTCGAGAACGCCGGCATCCATCGCACGCGCGCCCTGGAACTGCTTCGGGCGCACCGCAAGATCTTCATCTTCGTCACGCACGATCCGCGCATCGCGCTGCTCTCGAGGTGCCGGATCGTGATGCGGAACGGCAGCATGACGCACCTGCTCGAGACGGACGAGCAGGAGCGCGAGGTGTCCCTGAAGGTCAACCAGCTCGATGACCAGCTCGCGCGGCTCCGCGACAAGCTGCGAACGGGTCAGCGGCTGACGATGAGCGAAGTGGAGGGCTGGTCATGAAGCTAGCGATCTGTGCCGGCCCCTCGACGACGGGCAAGACATCGGTGCTGCGTCATGTGATCTCCGACCTGCTCGACAAGGGAGCACGCCCGGCGTTTCTGAAGATCGACGTGCAGTACGCCGAGGAGGACGAGATCCTCGCGGCCGAGTTCGGGATCCCGACACGCAAGGCCTACTCGGGCGAACTGTGTCCCGACCACTGCAACGTGATGCTGCTCGGCGACGCGCTGCAGTGGGCCGGCAGAGAGGGCTGTGACGTTCTCCTGGTCGAGACGGCCGGGCTGTGCCTCCGATGTTCGCCCTACGTGGACGGCGGCCTCGGGATCATCGTCCTCGAGGCGACGAGCGGCATGAACCTGCCGCGCAAGGTCGGGCCGATGCTGACACTCGCCGACGTGGCGGTGGTGACGAAGATCGACCGTGTCTCGCAGGCGGAAAGGGAGGTCTTCAGGGCCGGGATCCAGGATGCCGCCCCTTCGGTGCGCATCCGTGAGATGGACGCGCTGCACGGGATCGGGATCGCCGCGCTGGCGGCCCACATCGACGCGACACCGGACACGCCCGAGAACATGCTGTTGCGGGGCAACCCGCCGGTGGGCACCTGCACCATCTGCGTCGGGCGCAAGGAGATCGGCTGGCAGTCGCACTTCGGTGTGGTCCGCACGCTGGACAACGCGACGTTCTACCGGGGGGAGTGAGAGATGCCCGAGCAGATCTACCTCGACAACGCCGCCACCACGCCGTTGGCCCCCGAGGTCGCGGAGGCGATGGGCCCGTGGCTCGGGGACGCGTTCGGCAATCCGTCGAGCATGCATGCGACCGGGCGCGTGGCGCGCCAGGCCGTCGACGCGGCGCGCGCGCAGGTCGCGGCGCTCCTGGCAGCCGACCCCGGCGAGATCGTCTTCACCGGCAGCGGCACAGAGGCGGACAACCTCGCGCTCGTCGGAGTCGCCGAGACCTTCGGACCCGGCGATTTCCATCTGGTCACGAGCGCAATCGAGCACCCCGCGGTGCTCGAGACCTGCGACTACCTGCAGCGCAGGGGCGTGGATGTCGGCTATCTGCCCGTCGGCGAGGACGGGATCGTCGACCCGGCCGAGCTGAGCGGCCTCCTGCGGCCGAACACGAGGCTCGTGTCGGTGATGGCGGCGAACAACGTCGTCGGGACCATCCAGCCGATCGCGGAGCTCGCGAGCGTCGCGCACGAGCACGGCGCGCTGTTCCACACCGATGCCGTCCAGGCGGTGGGCAAGCTCCCGCTCGACGTCCGGGCGCAGTCGATCGACCTGCTGTCCCTGTCGGCCCACAAGCTCAACGGCCCGCAGGGCGTCGGGGCTCTGTATGTGCGCGGCGGCGTGGGGCTCGAGCCGCTCCTGCACGGCGGCGGACAGGAGTGCGGCGTGCGCTCGGGAACCGAGAACGTCGCCGGCCTGGTCGGGCTCGGCCGAGCCGTGGAGCTCGCCGGCGCCGGCCGCGGCGAGGAGAACGCTCGGCTCGTGGCGCTCGGCGAGCGCATCCTCGCGGGCCTGGAGGCGCGTGTCCCCAACGCCTACCTGATAGGCGACCGCTACCGACGCCTGCCGGGACACCTGTGCCTGGGATTCCTGGGACAGGAGGGAGAGGCGATCCGCCTCCTGCTTGCGCTGGACGAGATGGGCATCGCCGCCTCCGCCGGCAGCGCCTGCAGCGCCTCTCACGCCGGGGAGCCATCCTCGGTGCTGGTGGCGATGGGCTTCGACGCGATCCGCGCCCGTGGCTCGCTGCGCATCACCCTGGGTCGGTTCAACACGGACGCCGATATCGACCGTCTGCTCGAGGTCCTGCCGGAGGCCGTCGAGTCCCTGCGGCCCATCACCTCCCACCCAATCACCGCATAGAGAGCTAGAGAGGAGTAGCCGCACATGGACACCGTGACCCTGACACTGGAGGACCTGCCGGGACTCGACTGTGGGTTGTGCGGCTCGCGCAACTGCGCAGACCTCGTTGACCGGATCGCCGTCGACCCGGGCCTGGCAAAGCGATGTATCTATCTGGACACCGAGGCGTTCCTGTCGGCGCGGACGCAGTCCAGCCCGGCTGCCGGCACCGCCTCATCCCTGGCTGCGCCAGCAACGCCGGCGGCCACTCCCTCGTTCTCAGTGGGAGCCGCCGGCGCTGCGACCGTCGCGGCGCCGGCGGCTCCCCCGGCGGCACCGGTGTTCTCGCTCGCGAGCGCCGCACCTGCGCAGCCGGTGGCCCCGCCCGCTGCCCCCCCGGCCACGCCGGCGTTCTCGGTGGCGAGCGCGAGCGCCGCGCCCGCGCAGCCGGCGGCCCTGACCCCGACCGCCCTGCCCCCGGCAGCTCCCGTGGCCGCGCCGATGTTCCCGGTGGCCGATACCGGCTCCGCGGCAGCGCCGACGGCTCTCGGTCCGCCGATCGAGGTGTCCTGCGCGGGCTGCGCCGTCGACCCGGCCTCATGTGGTGTCCTCGCCGCGGGCGAGGCCGTACAGGCCCCGAGCGATGTCAACTGGTTCGACACCCTCGGTCGCGAGTACGACTTCGTGCTCGAGCACTTCCCCGAGGATCCGGGTCCTCGAGAGATCATGCTTCCGCACAACCCGATGCTGACGCGCGAGCTCGACATCCAGGTCGGCGACGTCCTCATCGGCCGGCCGCTGGGCATGTCATGCGGCTGTCCGATAACCCACTGCGGAGTGGTGATGCAGGTCGACCCGAGGACAGGCGTAATCGTCTGGTGCGTCACCGGACCGCTACGCCCCCGCCAGGAGGGCTACAAGGACCTCGGCTACTACATCGCAGAGGGCTACGAGGGTCTGATCAACCACACGAAAACGGAGATCGAGATCGGCAGGCGTTACTTCTTCCAGCCGCAGCGCTGCATGCTGCAGTGGCGTCACAGCGGCCTGGTGAACTACATCAGCCGCACCGCGTCCGGTCTGCAGGTCCGGGTAGAGGGGCTGTGGATCGGCTGACCCCGTCCGCCGGGCGGCGCGGCGTCGGCGTCTCGTGCCACTGCCCCCGAGCACCCGAGTCCGCGAGTAACCCGGCAGGACAGCGCTAGACGCTGGCGGCGTTGGCGGCGTGCACCCGGCGCTGCGCCGCCGAGCGCCTGCCGTCGGGGAGCTTTGCATCGGCGCCGTGCTCGCGCAGCGAGGACAGGTAGAGCGTGTCCTCATCCAGGACCCTCCGGGCGAGGTCCCCGTCCAGGAGCGGGCCGTGTCCGGGCACGATGTGCTGTGCAGCCCCGACGAGCGGACGCAGCCGCTCGAGGGTCTCGAGGTAGGCGTCGATGCTTCCGCCGTCCCCGAGCGAGGGCAGCTCGACGGCCGACAGGTAGTCCCCGGCGACCAGGACGCCGGCCCAGCCGACCATCACCGCCATCCCGTCGTCGGTGTGGCCTTCGGCTCTGTGCAGCTCTATCTCACGGGCTCCGACCTCGCAGCGCCCCGGCACGGGCAGAGCCTGGACCGAGCCGAGCGTGAGCGGGCGCTCGCGTTCGATCAGGAGATCCTCGTCGAAGGCCCGCAGCTCCCGCTGCGCCTGCCCCGGGGAGCGCGCAAGGCGCTCGGCCGTGCTCTGCGCGCAGCCGAGCGCGAGCTGCGGGAACGCGAGCCGACCGAGGAGATGATCCCAGTCGCCGTGGGTCGCGAGGAGGCCGCTCGGCTCGGGATAACGCGCCTGGCCGACGAGCGCGGGAAGGCTCGCGAGCTCCTCCGGCAGGACGGGGGAGTCGATCACGAACGTCTCGGACAAGGCGCCGCCGGATGACTCGATGACCCCGAGCACTCCCTGCGGAGCGCTCTGCAGGGCGCGCCCGCGCACGAGCACGCAGTTGGCCTGCAGCACCGCGCTGGTCGCGACGATCACGTCCGCGTGCAGGGCGATTGCCCGCACGCGATCAGGTGACGCCGAGGAGTTTCGCCGCCTCTTTGAGGTTGCTCACTTCGGCCGTTGGCTTCTTCTGGGAGGAGTCGAGCGTCTCCTTGTTGCGGTTCACCCAGATGACCGGCACGCGCTGTTTGACGCACGGAACCACGTCTTGGTAGTGGCTTGCCGTCACGTGCACCCAGCCCCGCTTGCCGCCGACGCGCCTTGCGCACTCGGTGAAATGTGCGAGTTCGGGCTTGTAGGAGCGGACCTGCTGCGCCGTCACGACCAGGTCGAAGTCGACGTTGATGTGCCGGCGGGTCTGGCCGAGCAGCTTGTCGTCGATGTTCGAGATGAGCCCCAGGCTGTACTTCTTGGAGAGCTTCTGCAGCTGTGTCGCGGTTTCCTTGAAGGGCATCCAGCGCTGCACCGAGTCCGGCAGGAAGCCCGAACGGGACGGCTCCAGCGGCCACTCGAGCCGTTTGGCTATCTCGATGGCGGTCCTGCGGAGCACCTCGGCGTAGAGCTCATATGAGCCTCCCTCGATTTCGCGAGAGATCTCCTGGAACATCGGGATCAGGACATTTCTGTCGATCTCGACACCGTCGCGGGCCGCCTCTTTGGCAAAAGCCTCGTAGATACCGGTCTCCCAGTCGATCAGGGTCCCGTACACGTCAAAAGTTACGAATGTGACATTCTTTGGAAGAGCCATTGCAACCCATTATGACTTGCGTCACCTCACGCGGCGCCGCGACCCGTGCCGCGGGGGCGTGCACGGCGCCGGTGCGCGTCTTGCGTTAGAGTCCCGCGCCGCAATGGACCTGCTCGAATACCAGGGCAAGCAGCTGTTCGCCCGACATGGCCTGCGCGTCTCCTCCGGTGACGCCGTCAGCACCGTCGAGGAGGCCGTCGAGGTCGCCGACCGCGTCGGCTACCCGGTGGTGGTCAAGGCGCAGGTCCTGATCGGCGGCCGCGGGAAGGCGGGCGGCGTGAAGCTCGCCGACGACGCCGCCCAGGCTCGCGAGCATGCCTCGAACATCCTCGGGATGGACATCCACGGCCACACGGTCCGGACGCTCTGGATCGAGCACGCCTCTGACATCGCGACCGAGTACTACGCCTCCGTCCTGCTCGACCGCTCGGCCAAGAAGCCTCTCGTGATGTTCAGCGTCGAGGGTGGCGTCGACATCGAAGAGGTCGCGGAGAGGACGCCCGAGAAGCTGATACGCAGTCACGTCGACCCGCTCGAGGGCCTCTCCCGCGAGCAGGCCGAGCAGATCGCCCGCGACGGCGGCGCCGACGACGACGTGATCGGCGGGGTCGCGGACGCGCTCGTCGCGCTTTACGAGGTCTGGCTGAGCGAGGACGCGACGCTCGCGGAGATCAACCCCCTGATCGTGACCCCTGACCGCGAGGTCAAGGCGCTCGATGCGAAGGTCTCGCTCGACGGGAACGCGCTCTACCGCCACCCTGAGAACCAGTCGCTCTCGGACAGCGAGAACGAAGATCCGATCGAGCGGCGCGCCAAGCAGGAGGGCGTCCAGTACGTCAAGCTCGACGGCGACATCGGGATCCTCGGAAACGGCGCGGGGCTCGTGATGTCGACCCTCGACGTCGTCGCGCAGGCCGGCGGGGCACCGGCGAACTTCCTGGACGCCGGCGGAGGCTCGGACGCAGAGAAGATCAAGCAGGCCGTGAGCCTGATCCTCGCGAACGACTCGGTGAAGGCGGTCCTGTTCAACATCTTCGGCGGCATCACGCGCTGCGACGAGGTAGCCAAGGGGCTCATCGCGGCGTTCTCGGACATCAAGCCGACCGTCCCGTTCGTCGTGCGCCTGGACGGCACGAACGACGTCGAGGGCAGGCGCCTGCTGGCAGAGGCCGACCTGCCGAACGTCCACGCCGCGCACACCATGAACGAGGCGGCCGAGAAGGTAGTCGCGCTCGCCGCGGCACAGGGAGGACAGGGCTGATGGCGATCCTCGTCGATGGCAACACACGCCTGGCGGTCGCCGGCATCACCGGCCGGGAGGGCACCTTCCACACTCTCAACAACCGCGCCTATGGGACGAACGTCGTCGGCGGCGTCACCCCCGGCAAGGGCGGACAGGACGTTGACGGGATCCCCGTGTTCGACAGCTGGGCCGACGCGATGGAGAAGGTGCAGCCCAACACGGCGATGATCTTCGTCCCGCCGAGGTTCGCCGCCGACTCGATCCTCGAGGCGGCCGCCGCCGGCGTCGAGCTCGTGATCGCCATCACCGAGGGAATCCCCGCCCACGACGAGCTGAGGGTGTACAACCTCCTGCGCCGCGACCATCCCGGCACGAGGCTGATCGGCCCGAACTGCCCTGGGATCCTCTCGCCCGGAAAGGCGAACGTGGGGATCATCCCCGCATCGTTCTTCAACGAGGGCAGCGTCGGCGTGGTCTCGCGCTCGGGCACCCTGACCTACCAGATCGGCAATGAGATCGCCCAGGCGGGCGTGGGCTGCAGCACGATCGTCGGGATCGGAGGCGACCCCGTCCCCGGCTCCTCGTTCGTGGACGTGATCGAGCTCTTCCAGGCAGACGAGCAGACAGAGCTCATCGTCCTCTCGGGCGAGATCGGCGGGTCCGCCGAGGAGGAGGCAGCCGAATACATCGCCGAGCATGTCACCAAGCCCGTCGTCGCCTACATCGCGGGTTTCACGGCGCCGGCCGGCAAGCAGATGGGGCACGCAGGCGCGATCGTCTCCGGGTCCGCCGGAACGGCCGCAGCGAAGGCGCAGGCTCTCGAAGAGCGCGGCGTTCGTGTCGGGCGCACCCCCACCGAGGCTGCCGCGATCGCGGTCGAGCTCCTCGGCGCTTCATCAGCGGCATCCTGAGCACGCGGCGCCGGCAGGTGCCGCCGCGGTCCTCTGCAGGTACGCTTGGCCGCTGTGGACCAGGACCTTGCACGCACGCTCGGTGAACTCGAGCAGAAGATCGGCGAGCTCGAGCGCGCGCTGACGTCGATCGCTGCAGGCCAGCAGCCCGAGCCGCCGGCACCCGCCGCGGCCGAGCCCGCGGCCCCGCGGGCGCCCGTGACGCACGCCCACACCCCGGGGCGGATCGTCGACGAGGCGGTCGAGCCCGCGCACGTCGCACCGATCGGGTGGCAACCCGCCGGTCCCCCCGACGCCCCTGCGGCGCCCGCACCCCCACCCGCCGCCATCGAGAGCGCTTCGCCGGCTGAGCTCTCACCGGGCCCCGCGGAGCTGCTTCTGTTCCGCGAGCGGCTCGAGCGGGCCGGGCGCGATCTCGCCCGCGACTACGACGAACTGCTCGGGCGCCTAAGCTACCCAGCTGTGAACGCCACGCCGGGAAAGACGATCTCATTCGCCAGGGGCGCCCCGTCGCTCGACATCGTCGACGTGGAGGGCCTGCGCGAGGCTGCGGGCCGCGCCTTCGAGAACGACCCTGCCGGCACCACCGCCTACGGCACCGCCGTCGGGTACCCGCGGCTGCGCACCTGGATCGCAGAGCACCACGGCGTCGAGCCCGAGCGCGTCCTCGTCACGAACGGCTCGATGCAGGCCGACGCGTTCCTGTTCGAGCATCTCGTGGCTCCCGGCGACCACGTCATCGTCGAGCGCCCCTCATACGACCGGACGCTGCTGTCGCTGCGCGGACGGGGAGCCCAGCTGCACGCCATCGAGCTGGAGCCCGACGGGATCGACACGCACGCGCTCGGCCACCTGCTCGGCGAGGGGCTCATCTCGCCCAAGCTCGCCCACATCATCCCCAACTTCCAGAACCCGGCGGGCTACACGATCTCTCTCGAGAAGCGCAGGGAGCTGCTGCGCCTGGCGGCCCAGCACGACTTCGTCATCTTCGAGGACGACCCTTACGTCGCGCTGCGCTTCAGCGGCGAGAGCGTGCCGACGATGCTCTCGATGGACTCCGAGCGCGTCGTGTACGCGTCCTCGTTCTCCAAGACGGTCTGCCCGGGGATCCGCGTGGGGTACCTGGTCGGTCCTTCAGCCCTGATCGCCGATATTGCGAGGATCGCCACCAACACGTACATCTCGCCGAACATGGTCTCCCAGTCCATCGTCTACGAGTTCTGCGCCTCCGGTGCGCTCGAGCGTTCCATCCAGACGGTCAAGAGCGCACTCGCCGAGCGCGCGCGGACGCTGGGCGACGCGCTGCGGCGCGAGCTGCCCGAGGCTGAGTTCGTGGCCCCCCAGGGCGGATACTTCATGTGGGTCACGTTGCCGCAGGGAACCGAGGTGCACGCCCTGTACTCGGCCGCCGCCGAGCGAGGCGTGTCCTTCGTCAGGGGCACCGACTTCCTGCTCGACGGCGGCGAGAACACGCTGCGCCTGGCCTACTCCGGCGTCACACCCGAGGAGATCGACGAGGGCGTCGCCCGGCTCGCGGGCGCCTACCGCTCGCTTTAGGAACTCTCAGGAGGAGCGCACGCGCGTGTAGGGCGTCACAGCGCGCACTCGCTTTGGTACCGGCCGGCTGTTGGCGTCCGAAACGGCCCACGTGAGCCTCTCCAGCAGCCTCACCGCATTGTGCTTGTCGTCCAGGTGCTCCGGGCGGACGGCCTCATCCATGAAGACATCGGGGTCAGCGGCGTCGTCGAGAACGATGATCCGAGGCAATATCGCCTCCCTTCTTGGGCTGGATGTCCTTCGGTTCGATGCTACTCCGGGTGGACAGCCAGTCAAGGCCAAACCGACCATTTGCCGAGAATGCCCTGGCCGGCCTGCCCAGGGGCCGCTCTCAGCGCCCGTATCGCTGCCCGAGGACCAGCTGCTCGGGCAGCGCCGTGCGCTGCGGCGGCGAGGGGTCCGCGATCACCGAGACCGTCTCGGCGACGCTCATCGTCAGGCTCAGCCGGCGCCCATCGGAGCTCTCGAGCACGATCTCATCGCCATCGCGTTCGACCACCCGGCCGAGGAGACCCGGCGCCATCCCGGACGCCTTGAGGTAGCGCAGGACGTCCTCGGCCTCGTTCTCGAAACGGACCACGTGGACGGACGCGCCGACGTCGACGTCCGCGAGCGGGACCCCGGGCAGGCGGGCCCCCGCGACGATCGGGTGTCCGTGAGGGCACGTCTTGGCGTCTCCGATCGCCGCGAGCATCCTCTCCTCCAGCACGGGCGACATGGCGTGCTCGAGCCGCTCGGCCTCCTCGTGGACCTCGTCCCACGGTATCCCCAGCACGTCGGTAAGGAACCGCTCGATGAGACGGTGCCTGCGCACGATCTGGGCGGCGTGCTCGGCGCCGCTGTCGGTGAACGAGATGGCCCTGTCTGCGCCGCGAGTGATGTAGCCGTCGCGCTCGAGACGGCCGACCATCTCGTGCACGGTGGGAGCCGACAGCTGCATCGCGCGGGCGACGTTCGCGCCGGTCATCGCAAGGCCCGCCTCCTGCAGCCAGTAGAGGCTCTGCAGGTACTCCTCCTCGGCGACGGTCGCATGCGCCGTTTGCTCATCGCTCACAGCGCTGATGCTAATGCACGCTCATAGCGAGAGCTGATCGATCGTGCACTCTCGAGGGTCCTTGTCCTCGCGCCACGAGCGCAGCTTCGCGCCGTGCCGGATCCGCCCTCCGGACACGTGGTCGAAGTCCACCTCGAGCACGAGCTCGGGGCGCAGGCCCACCCACTCCAGGTCCTTGCCGGCGCTCCACCGGCTCGGGTCCGCCGACCCACGCTCGCCTGACTCATAGGGCGCCAGGAAACCCACCAGGCTGCGCTTCTCGGACGCCTTCAGCCCGGAGCAGTGGCCGACCACCCGCAGCTCTGGACCGTCGTAGAGACCGAGGATCAGCGCGCCGACGGTGTCCTTTGCCTTTCCGGGGCGCCAGCCGACGATCACCGCGTCGATCGTCCGCACCCGCTTGACCTTCGTCATCCCGGCGCGCTCACCGGGCCGGTAGGGAGCCGATCCGTCCTTCGCGACGGCCCCCTCGGCGTGCTCGAGCCACCCCTGCGCTCCGGCGGGGTCCGCGGCGCTCTCGATCAGCTCGACGCTCGAGTCGGCGAACGCGTCGCCTGCGAGCAGCCGCACGAGCTCCGTGCGGCGCTCTGAGAACGGGCGCTCGAGCAGGGGCTCCTCTCCGAGCGCGAGCAGGTCGAACGCCACGTACGCGGCGGGCGTCTGCGCCGCCAGCAGCTCGACCCGCGACGCGGCCGGGTGGATGCGCTGCCCGAGCGCGTCGAAGTCCTCCCGCCCGTCCGTGCCGCGAACCACGATCTCGCCGTCGAGCACATAGCGCCCGTCCGGGAATCGAAGCTCGGGGAAGTAGCGGCCGAGCGGCCTGCCGTTGCGCGACTGCAGGAAGACCTCGCCGCCGTCGACGAACGCGATGCACCGGAAGCCGTCCAGCTTGACCTCGTAGCTGTAGCCGTCCCCGACGGGGAGCTCGCGGCGCGAGATCGCCAGCTGCGGGCTGAGCGGCGGTGAGAGTGCGGGGCTCAACTCTTGTCTCCTGCGCCGCGTGCCCTGCTTGGCTGCACACGCGGAGGCTCGCCTGCCTGCTTGCGGAAGTGCGGCGGCCACGGAGCGTCGCCGAGGCCCTCCCTCTCATCCCTCGCCGCGAGCTCGAGCAGCTCGGTGAGCCGCCCGGCGCTCTCGTCGATCGTGCTGGAGGGGTCGCCGCTGTCGCGCAGGCGCGCCGGCACGGTCGCGAGCGTCAGGTCGGCCGGCTCGACGTCCGGGACCTCATCCCACTCAAGCGGGCACGACACGCGCGCGTCGGGCACCGCACGAACCGAGTAGGCGGACGCCACGGTCCTGTCGCGGGCGTTCTGGTTGTAGTCGATAAACACGCCCTCGCGTTCCTCCTTCCACCAGCGGCTCGTGGCCCGGCCCGGCATCCTGCGCTCCACCTCGCGGGCCAGCGCGAGGGCTGCGCGCCGCACCCCTTCAAAGCCCTCCTCGGGCTCGATCCTGACATTGACATGGATGCCGCGCGACCCCGAGGTCTTCGGGAAACCGGTGAGCGAGTGCTCGTCGAGCACCTCGCGGACCACGAGCGCGACCTCGCGGACCTCGGAGAACGGCACCCCCGGGCCGGGGTCGAGGTCGACCCGCAGCTCGTCCGGATGATCGAGGTCGGACCGGCGCACGGGCCACGGGTTCCAGTCGATGACCCCGAGGTTCACGCCCCAAACCAGATGGGCTGCGTCGTTGACGACGAGCTCGCGCGCCGAGCGCCCGCTCGGGAAGGTCACCGTCGCGCTCTGCAGCCAGTCCGGCGCGCTGTCGGGTACCCGCTTCTGGAAGAACGGCTTGCCCTGCACCCCGTCCACCCACCGCTTCAGCACCGTCGGGCGCTCACGCAGGTGGCGCACCACCGCCTCCTCGCACTCCAGGTAGTAGGAGACGAGGTCCATCTTGGTGAAGCCCGGCTCGGGAAAGTAGAGCTTCGCGGGGTTGCTGACACGCACCTCGCGCCCACAGACCTCCACCGTCGCATGCTCGGCCTTCCGCTCAGGCATTGCTGCAAGGATGCCCGATCGTGGCCTTTAACACACGCATGGGCGCGACCGCCGGGTATCGGATCCCCTCCCGCGCCCTGATCGTGGGCGGCTCACCGGGGGCCCGCACGAGCGCCGCCGGCGCAGCGCGGGAGATCGCCGCCGGCCTTCGCGACGGCGCCTGCCCGGACCCCGACCTCTGCCCGCTGGAGGACGCGGCCGGGCCGCCGAGGGACCTGCTCGACGGGCTCGGCTTCGACAGCCGCATGCGAAGCGCGCGGGCGGTCGTGATCCTCGACCGCCGCCTGGCGCTGGACTCGCTCGCGGGCAGCGTCACGTTCGAGATCGCAACGCGGGCACGCCAGGCGGGTGTGCCCGCGTACGCCGTCACCGGCGAAAACCGGCTGGATGCCTTCGCAGCGCGGATGCTCGACCTGCAGCTCATCATCCAGGCGCGCAGCCCCGCGGCGCTGCGCGACGCGGGGCGCACGCTCGCAGAGGTGCTGTGAGCTCTCAGCGCTGGCAGGACGGGCACCAGTAGGTGGTGCGGTTGTCCTCCCATTGGCCTTGTGCGCGGATCGGCGTGCCGCACCGGGGGCAGGGCCGGCCGGCGCGGCGGTAGACCGTGCGCGGCCTCGCCCGCGGCCCGTCGCGAACCGCGATCGGCATGCGCTCACGGGCGAACGCGACGAGCGCGAGCGCCTCCTGGTCGCTCACGCGTCCTGTCGCCCGCCACGGATCCACGCAGGCAGCGAAGCAGCACTCCGCCTTCCAGACGTTCCCGATCCCCGCGATGACCCGCTGGTCGAGCAGGACGTCGCCTATCGGCCGTGCCGGGTCCTGCGCCCGCAGGCGAGCGATGAACCGGTCCGGCTCGAACCTCTTGCCGAGGACGTCCTGCCCGAGCGCCGCGAGCCTCGGGTCCGTGCGGGTGCGACGGTCCGGCATCAGCTCGAGCACCGGACCGTCGAACTGCACGACCTCCCATCCGCCCCTGCGCACGAGGAGCCACGCACGGCTGGGCGGGCGTCTCCAGCGCTCGCCCAGCCGCTGGATGCTCCAGGCCCCGGTCATCCTCAGATGCGAGTGCAGCGTCATCCCGCCGTCGAAGCGCAGGAACAGGTGCTTGCCGTGGGCGTCGGCCGCGCGGATCGAGCGCCCCGCCAGGAGCTCAGGCCAGCGGTCGCCGGCATGCCGCGGATGCGGCGTGGCGAGCTCATCAGGGACATGTCCCGCGAGCGCCGCGCGGATCCGCTCCGCCGCGTGATGGATCGTGTCGCCCTCGGGCATGGACCCACGATCGCAGAGGTCCACCGGACCCGCCGCACCGGCCGCAGACCGCTAGGCTCGCCAGCCCATGCCAAATGAGCCCGAGCCTCACAGCCCGCTCCGCACACCCCGCGTGCGCGCGCTCACACCGCCGGGCGCCAGGCGCGCGACGGTCATCGGTGCCGGCTCCTTCGGCACCGCACTCGCCGTCCTGTTGGCACGCGGCGGCCTGCGCACTACGCTGCAGACCAGGACCGCCGAGCAGGCCGCGAGCATGGAGGCCGAGCGCGAGAACCAGCGCTACCTGCCCGGCGTTGAGCTGCCGCCGCAGCTGCGCATCGAACCGGTCTCCGCAGGCGTGGCGCGCGCCGACTATGTCTTTCTGGCGGTTCCCTCCAGAGGTCTCGGCGACGTGATCGACCGTCTTGCGTCGACGGGGCTCGGGGAGCGCTGCGCCGTGGTGTCCGTGGCAAAGGGACTGGTGCCGCCGAAGGGCCTGCCTCCAACGCTCGTCCTGAGCGAGCGGTTCGGTGCGCACCGCGTCGCCTGCGTGGGCGGCCCCGCACACGCACAGGAGATGGTGCACGCGGGTGCGGGCCTGGTGGCAGCCTCCTCCGAGCAGGATCTCGCGCGTGCTCTCGCACAGGTCTTCACCCGCGCCGGGGTGGTCTGCGAGCAGTCGGACGACCCTGTCGGGGTGGAGCTGGCGGGTGCCGCCAAGAACGCCGCGGCACTGGCGGCCGGCGCCACCGAGGCCCAGGGCCTGAACGCGGCGGGCGCAGCGGCGGGCCACATCTTCGCCGAGGTCTGGCGCTACGCGGAGGGCCTCGGTGCGCGCCCCGAGTCGATGATCGGCCTCGCCGGCGCGGGGGATCTGGTGGCGACGGCGCTGGCGCGGGAGAGCCGCAACCGCAGGGCGGGCGAGCTGCTCGCGGCGGGTGTGCCCGCCGGCGAGATCCCAGAGCGGATCGGGCAGGCAGTCGAGGCCCTGGAGTCCGTCCCCCTGCTCGCCGCCGCGCTCGAGGGAGCGGGGGTCGGCGCGCCCGTCACCGGCGCGCTGGGGCGCCTGATCTCCGGAGAGCTTCCGCTCGACGACTGGGTCGCGCTGGTCCGCGCGACGGTCCCGCCGCCCGCCCTGTGGCGCCGTCGCCCGAAGCCCGGGCTCTGGCGGAGGGTCTTCCGCAGACCCTGAGACGGCTACCCCGGGGGTCGGAGAATGAGAAAGTCAGGCCCCCCGGGGAACGCCGCCTGCGGTGCTCATGGCCCTCTGGCCACGCAGCCAGTTTACAGACAATCGGCCAGTACACAACCGCAAATCTTGCGGTTCTCGCCGAAGGCCGCCCTTCAGTCGCCGCGGCTGTCCATCAGCGTGCTCACGACCGCCTCGTACACCCCCGGGCCGTGTCCGGCGGCGGCGACGCGCACGTTGTGATGGGCCGCCGCGGCCTCCCGGATCGACGGGTCGCGCTCGACGGCGTTCGCGACCAGCCAGAACGTCCGCACGTGCTCGGCGCATGCGAGGTCCTCGCGCGAGTCGCCGACCGCGAACGTCTCCTGCGGCGTGTAGCCGCGCGCCCTCATGTGCAGCGCCACGGCGCGCGCCTTCGACGCGCCGGCCGGCACCAGGTGGTAGCAGCGGACGTGCTCGAGTGCCGCCAGCGCGGGCGAGCGCCGCTGCACCACCCCGTTGTCCACCAGGCGCAGGTCTCCGTGTCCCTCGTCCGCGAGAAGCGCATCGACCTCCCCGGCGTCGACAAGCCCGCGGAACAGGTGTGAGACCTCCCGGTTCAGATGCCACGGCTCGTGGTACTCCAGTCGGCCCTCGTAGCGCTCGAGCAGCAGCGCCGGCGCTCCCGAGCGCTCGATCTGCTCTGAGATCGTGCTCTGCCCCGGCAGCAGATCCCCTGTGAGCCAGTGCTCCTCCTCGTCCAGCACCACGCACGCACCGGCCTCGTAGATGAAGGAGGACTGCCCGAGCAGACGCGCGTCCTCGGCCACCTGCGTCCGGCGCCGGCCGGACATCAGCACTACCTCCACATCCGCCCGCAGGCACGCCTGCACGGCGCGGACACCGTCGATTGTCACGGCGCCCTCACCGTCATGAAGAAGCGACGCCCCGCGGCCGAGGAGCGTCCCGTCGAGGTCGACATACAGGCAGCGGGGCACAGCGGCGCTCATCCCGCGGCCACGCTGCGCAGCGGCGGGCGCTCCACCGGGGCGGTGGTGGGCGGGTGCAGCCGCCCCTCGCGCGCGAGCCGCCCGGCGATCGTCGACAGGACCGTGTAGGCCATCGGGCTCAGCGCCGACAGCGACTGGTGGCGATTCAGGTGCTCCTCGAGGTCGACCTGCGCGATCGCGCCCATGCCGACCCGCCTCCAGACATCGATCAGCATGGCTATCTCGACTCCGTATCCGGTCGCGAACGGGATCTCCAGCAGCAGCTCGCGGCTTGCCGCGACCTCGCCGGCGAGCGGCTGGCGGATCTCCGTCAGCTCGGGGTAGAACAGCTCGAGCGCGGGCCGCGCCGTCAGATGGTTCACGCGGCCGCCGCCATCCTCGAGTCGCTCTCCTCCGATGCTGAACGGCCGGCGGTAGAAGGCCTTGACGAACGACACGCCGGGCTCGCAGACCAGCGGGCCGATCAGGCCTGTCGCGAAATGGGCGCTGAAACCCTCGGTGTCGGCGTCCATGAAGCAGACCAGATCGCCCTCCAGCACCGACAGGGCACGCCACATCGCGTCGCCCTTGCCGAGCACCGGGCCGTACGCGGTGAGCAGGTCCGCCTCCTGCACGACCTTCGCCCCCGCGCTCTCGGCGACCTCGGCCGTCCCATCGGCTGACCGCGCGTCCACGACGAGGACCTCGTCGATCGCCCCCGCACGCCGCAGCTCGAGCAGGCTGCCCACGATCGCGGCGATCGTGCCCGCGCATTCCCGCGCGGGGAGGCACACGGACACGCTGTGGCGTCGCTCGGCGGCCAGACGCTCCGGCGAGTAGAGGGAATGATGGAAGGTGCGGGCTCCTTCGGCGGCAGCGGCGGACATCGCCTCTACTATCTCAACTCCTTGGCCCTCGATCGGACAGCCGAACCGTGGAGCGACCTGCTTGACGCCGGCCGCGAGGACGGGCGGCTCGTGAGGGAGGCGCTCGAGGGCCCTGGCCGGGCGGACCTGGTCCCGGCTCCGCAGGAGCTGCACCCCGAGCTGCTCGGCGCCCTGCAGCGGATGGGCATGGAGCGCCTGTACTCCCATCAGGAGCAGGCGATCCACGCGGCATGGCGGGGGCCGACGATCGTCACGACGGGCACCGCCTCGGGCAAGTCGATGTGCTTCAACCTCCCGACACTGGACGTGCTGTGCCGCCAGGCGCGAGCGCGCGCTCTCTACATCTATCCGACGAAGGCGCTCGCTCAGGACCAGGCGCGCGCGCTCGCCGCCTTCGGGCTCGCACGGCGGGTCAGACCCGCCATCTACGACGGCGACACCTCGCGCGAGACACGCCGGGAGATCAGACGCAGCTCGAACATCGTCCTGACGAACCCCGACATGCTCCACGTGGGGATCCTTCCCAACCACGGAGCGTGGGAGGACCTGTTCTCCAACCTCGCGGTCGTCGTGGTCGACGAGGCCCACGTCTACCGCGGCGTGTTCGGCTCCCATGTCGCGAACGTGCTGCGTCGCCTGCGCCGGATCGCCGCCGCCTACGGCACCGAGCCCCGCTTCATGCTGGCGTCGGCGACGATCGCCAACCCCGTCGAACTGGCGGAGCGCCTCACGGGACTGCAGGACGTGGAGCTGATCGACCGGGACGGCGCTCCCGCCCCGCAGCGGCGGATAGCGGTCTGGAACCCGCCGCTGACCGACGAGGCCGCGGGCGCGCGCGCATCGGCGCTCGGCGAGGCCGCAGAGCTGATCACGAGGCTGGTCAGGAGCGGCGCACGGACCATCTGCTTCATGAAGTCCCGCAAGGGCGTGGAGGTCCTCGCCAGACTCGTGAGCGACGCCCTCCAGAACACGGACCCCGACCTCGCGGGCCAGGTCGCCGCCTACCGGGCGGGCTACACCGCTCAACAGCGCCGCGAGCTCGAGGGCCGTCTGATGCGGGGCGAGCTGCTCGCCGTGATCACAACCGACGCACTCGAGCTCGGGATCGACATCGGGGAGCTCGACGCCGCGGTCGTCGTGACGTTCCCGGGCACCGTTGCCTCGCTGCGCCAGATGTGGGGCCGGGCCGGCAGGCGCGGTCGCGGGCTCGCGCTCTACGTCGCGGGCGAGGACGCGCTCGACCAGTTCTTCTGCCGCCACCCTGAGGACTTCCTGGAGCGCCCCGTGGAGGCTGCGATCCTCGATCACGAGAGCGAGCTGATCTACCGCTCGCACCTGCTGTGCGCCGCACACGAGGGGCCGCTCTCGAGCGAGGACGCCGAGTTCCTCGGACCCCGCTGGGAGGCCCAGGCAGAGGTGCTCGTGAGCGCCGGGGCGCTGCGCCGGCGGCCCGGAGCCTCACGCGGCGCGTATGTTCCCCGCAGCGACGGCGGATACCCGGCCGCCGAGGTCTCGCTGCGCTCCGCCTCCCCTGAGACCTTCGCGATCGTCGACGTCTCCTCGGGGGAGCTGATCGGGAGCACGGAGGCGGCGCGCGCGCAGTCGACGGTCCACAGCGGTGCGATATATCTGCACCAGGGGCGCTCGTACGAGGTTCGCGAGCTCGACCTGGCGAGCCGCCGCGCCCTCGTCACGCCGTTCTCCGGGGACTGGTACACCCAGCCCAAGCGTGAGACGGACACCGAGGTCGTGCGCCTGCTCGACCGGCGCGAGACCCTCGGCGTGACGCTGTCCTTCGGGGAGGTGAGCGTCACCGACACCGTGCTGGCCTACCAGCGCAGGCGTCTCTCCGACCATGCGCGCGTCGACATCACGGCACTCGACCTGCCCCCGGTCAGCTTCTCCACCCAGGCGCTCTGGTTCGAGCTCGACGCCCAGGAGCTCGCCGACAGCGTGAGCCTGGAGGTGATGCTCGGCGCGCTGCACGCGACCGAGCACGCGCAGATCGCGGTGCTGCCCCTGCTCGCGATGTGCGATCGCTGGGACATCGGCGGCCTGTCCACCAACCACCACCCCCAGACAGGTGCGCCCACGATCTTCATTTACGACGGCCACCCCGGGGGGATCGGGATAGCCCGCACGGCGTTCACCCGCTTCGAGGAGCTCTGCACGGACGCGCACGCGCTCATCTGCGAGTGCGCCTGCGCAGACGGCTGCCCATCCTGCGTACAGTCACCGAAGTGCGGGAACCTCAACGAGCCACTTTCGAAGGCGGGCGCGCGCGTGGTCCTCGCCCGCATGCTGCACGAGGGCGCCGGCGCGGACCGCGCGGCGCTCCGAAAGCCCCCGGCGGTTGTTTAGTGGGCATCGGACCCTTCTGCACCCCAGTGAGGTCTCGCGACTGATGCGCCACCGGCTCAGGCTGCCCCTGTTCGCGCTGGTGCTCACGTGCGCCGTGCTCGTGGGCACCGCCGCGACCGCGCAGGCGCCGCTGAACCCGTCCGTCATCTTCGAAGGCCCCGGCGAACGGACACCGCTGACGCACTGGCTCCTTCGCAACGACCCGTCCGCGCGGGGCCTCACGCTCGGCTGGCAGCGTTCGTGCAGCGGAACGGGCGTGACGGTCCCGAACACGATCGACACGCACGACTACGCCGGCGCAGCCGGGACCCGCAACTACGCCGGCTCGGTCGCCTGGTACTGCACGAGGTTCCAGGCACCGCGCGCCGGCACCTACGCCCTCAGCTTCGAGTCGGCGAACTTCCGCGCGCAGGTCTTCATCGACGGCCATGACGCCGGCTCGCACATCGGTTCCTACCTCCCGTTCGAAGCCCGCTCGTCGCTGGCCGCGGGCGCCCACACGGTGGTGGTGCGGATCGACTGGCGCCACCCCAACGAAGCCTCGCAGCTGGGCTTTCACCGGACATGGTTCAACTGGGGCGGCCTGAACGGCGAGGTCAGCGTCCGGCCGATAGGCGCCAGCGAGCTCTCCCAGCCGTCCCTCCATACGACGCTCGCAGGCGCCGGAGCGAACGTCACCGTCGGCGTTCTCGTCACGAACCACGGCCCCAGCCGCACGATCACCCCCGAGGGGAGCCTCGCCGACGGCGCGCAGACGATCACGCTGCCGTTCGCCCCGCTCACGCTCGCGCACGGGCGGTCCGTCACGGACACGGCCATGGTGCACGTCTCCCAGCCCGCGCTGTGGTCGCCTTCCAGTCCGAGCCTCGACGAGATGACGCTGTCGGTCCCCGGTGAGAGCAGCTACACGGCGCGGGTCGGCCTGCGCCAGATATCCGAGCGCTCCGGACACCTTCTGCTGAACGGCCGCCCGATCCTCCTGCGCGGCGCGAGCATCCAGGCGGATGCGCTCGGGCACGGTGACTCGCTGACCGTCAGCGACGACGAACGGATCGTCGCCGAGCTCAAGGCGATCGGGGCGAACGCAGCGCGCTCACAACACCCGATCGACCCGATCCTGCTCGAACGGCTCGACGCCGCCGGGATCATGCTCTGGCAGGGCGTCGGACCTGTTGAAGGCGCCGGCAACTGGTACTCCAACACCCCGCAGCTCGACGCATCGGCCGAGCAGCAGGCCCGCACGGCGGTCATCGCGGAGAGGCTGCACCCGTCGGTGTTCGCCTGGAACCTCGTGAACGAGGTCGCGGAGAACGGACGCAACGGCTACGAGGTGGCCTACGTGCAAACGCTGGCGCACTGGGTGCACAAGACCGACCCGGGGCGACTGGTGGGCGTGGACGTGTGGGGGGACCACCCGCCCGCGCAGCCCGGCGCGCTGTATGCGGATGTTGACGCGGTCGCCGAGACCGATTACTCCGGCTGGTATGACTCGCCGCAGGACAGCCCTTCCCAGCTTGCAGCGCTGCTGCGCTCGCGGCTGCGGGCGATGGACAGCACGTTCGCCGGGAAGGTCCTGGTCATCAGCGAGTTCGGCGCCGAATCCAACAACCTCAACCCGGCGGGCAGCCCAGGAAGCTACTCCTACCAGTCGCGGATCCTCACGGCCCACATCGCCGCCTATCGCGAGGACCCGCACCTCAGCGCGATGCTCATCTGGTGTCTGCGCGACTACCCGCTCGTGCCCACGTTCGAGGGTGGCTCCATAAAGGCGGAGCTTCCGAACCTCAGGCTGATCGAAGGGATCAACCAGAAGGGGCTGTTCACGTATTCGGGCCATCCCAAGCCCGCCGCCGCCGTGGTCGCCCGACTGTTCCATGCGCTCCCGGCCGGCTGAGCCCAGCTGAGAGACGCTCGCACCGGACGTGGACGCCGGACGGCTCCGGGGTGCCCGCGCGGGCACCCCGGAGCGGCGGGCGTGGCTATGCGCCGTTGCCGCGGGCGATCCTGCGCAGGTCGATCGTCTCGTCGTAGAGCTTGGCGTCGACTCCCTCCTCCAGCGCCACCTCGCGCAGCGGGCGCCCGGACGCTGTCGCCTTCTTGACGATCTCGGTTGCCTTGTCGTAGCCGATCGCGCCGTTCAGCGCGGTCGCGACGGCGAGCGTCGCACCGGCCGAGGCATCGGTGCCCGAGCGGTTGACCTTGATCCCGTCGACGCACTTCTCCGCCAGCGCCGTCGCGGCCGCGGCGAGCAGGTGCTCGGACTGCAGCAGGTTTCGCGCGATCAGCGGGATCCTGACATTCAGCTCGAACTGCCCCTGAAGGCCTCCGATGGTGATCGCGGTGTCGTTGCCGATCACCTGCGCGCTGACCTGCAGCACGACCTCCGGGATGACCGGGTTGACCTTCCCGGGCATGATCGACGATCCCTTCTGCAGCTCGGGAAGGAAGAGCTCTCCGATGCCGGCCCGCGGCCCGGAGCCCATCAGCGCGAGGTCGCCGGCGATCTTCGTCAGCGATACGGCGAGGACCTTCAGTGCCCCGGAGAGCTCGACGAGGGCGTCGCGGTTGGCCTGCGCCTCGAACGGGTCGAGCGGCGCGGAGATCTGTTTCAGGCCTGAGTCTTTCCTGAGCCGCGCGCGCACCTTCTCGGCGAACTTCGCGTGGGTGTTCAGGCCTGTGCCGGTCGCCGTGCCCCCCAGGGGGATCTGCCCGACGTGGATCAGAGCCGAAGCGATCCGCTCGCGGGCGAGCGCGATCTGCGCCGCGTAGCCCGCGAACTCCTGGCCGAGCGTCACAGGAACCGCGTCCATGAGGTGGGTCCTGCCGGCCTTCACGACGTCCTTGAAGCTCTTGGACTTGCGGGTGAAGGAGCGCTCGAGCACGGCCAGGGCGGGGAGCAGCTCGTTCTGCGCGACGTCGAGCGCCGCCAGGTGGACGGCGGAGGGGAACACGTCGTTGGAGGACTGGCCCATGTTGACGTGGTCGTTGGGGTGCACCCCGTCACCTGCGATGTTCGCGATGACCTCGTTCGCGTTCATGTTCGTCGAGGTGCCCGAACCGGTCTGGAACACGTCGATCGGGAACTGCGCGTCATGCTTGCCCGCTGCGATCTCGGCGGCGGCTTTCTCGATCCGGGTGGCGTTGCGCTTTGAGAGCAGGCCGAGTTCGGCGTTCACGGCGGCGGCGGAGCCCTTGATGCGCGCGAGCCAGTGAACCACGGACACGGGCACTCTCTCGCCGGAGATCGGGAAGTTCTCGACGGCCTTGGCGGTCTCTCCGCCCCAGAGCTGCTTATCGGCTGGCATCTTGTCTCCTATTCAAAAAGGTAGCCCGGAATACGGGGTCTGTGCGGTCGGCTCCTGCAGCTGGCGGGAGGCCGGCCCGGGGCGCTGAACCCTACCCGCAGAACGCCGACAGCTCCCGCGCGAGGCCGACGGGGTCGTCGTACGCCATCAGGAAGCCGGTGCTCTGGAGCACCCGCAGCTGCCCGTCCGGCAGGAGCGGAAGGACCTGCTCGGCTATCGAGAGCGGGTACCTGCGGTCGCGGTCGGCCCACAGCAGGAGCACCGGCATGTCCAGGGTCCGATAGGCGTCGAGCAGTTGTGTCTGTGCCCCGCGGGGCCAGGACCGTGCGCACCTCGCCCACGAACGCGCAAGGGTGGAGTTGCCCGGCACGTCAGCGAACGCGTGGCGCATGACGTCGGCCGCTTCGGGATTCGAGCGGGCTGAGAGCGCCAGGCCGCGCGCGGGCGTGAACAGCGCCCCCGCCGCATGCGAGAGAACCAGGTCAAGGCCGGGCACCGCGCCGGCGCAGGCCGCTACGCGCCATGCTTCGCGGGACGCCGATCCGACGGGCTCGGTGTGCATCCGGTTGGGCATCAGCACCAGCCGCTCGGGAGTGATGCCCCCCGACAGGACAGCGCGCAGCAGGATCTCCGCGCCGGCGTCGTGGCCTGCGATCAGGGGCCGCGGCCCGAGGACCTCGGCCGAGAAGCCCGCGATCACGTCGGCGAACCAGTCGATCGTGTAGGGGTGGCGTGGCCGGTCCTCGGAGTCACCGTGGAGCGGCAGGTCGGGCAGCACTACGCGGAAGCGGTCCGATAGATGGTCCACGAGAGGCTCCCACTCCTTGTG
>Ga0182013_10000060_pt1 | contig 122242 bp, 109 predicted proteins | sample 612S2MmetaG_FD_120487 | JGI IMG/M metagenome (GOLD analysis project Ga0182013, IMG submission 120487) | Permafrost microbial communities from Stordalen Mire, Sweden - 612S2M metaG | ecosystem: Environmental > Terrestrial > Soil > Wetlands > Permafrost | place: Sweden: Stordalen | collected...
GCGTGACGTTCGTGACGGTCGTTGCGGCGAGTTGCGCCCACGCGCTCACGGTCGCGCCAGCCCACTAACCGTCGTCGTCACCACCGTGAGCGCGTGGGCGCAACTCGCCGCAACGACCGTCACGAACGTCACGCGCAACGGCGCGACCGCGGTCGTGCAAGCGCCGCAACTGGCGCGCGAAAACGGCGAACTGCGCGCGAACATCGCGCAACTTCAGCAAGCGAATCGCGACCTGACCGAAACGCTCGCGCGCGTCCCCGCCGAAGCGGCGCTCGCCCGCGCGCAAGCTGCTGCGCCGGAGGGCATTCCGGCGAACGTGATCGGCTTCGATCCCGAGAACGCCTTACACGTTATCACGATCGACCGCGGTGCGAAGGACCATCTGCAAACCGACGACGGCGTCATGACCGGCGACGGCGTCGTCGGCCGCGTGGTCGAGGTCGATCCGCTCTCGGCCAAAGTGTTGCTGATCAACGATCCCACGAGCCGCCTCACGGCGCAAATACAACGGGGCCGCTGGTGGGCGATTGCAGTCGGCACGCTCACCCGCGTGAAGCTGCGTTTCATCTCGCAGGATGCGAAGCTGCATGTCGGCGACCGCGTCGTCACGGGCGAGGGCCGTTCGTTTCGCGCCGGCGTACCGATCGGTCGCATCGCGGCGCTCGAACCGATGAACGCCGGCGCACTCGATCAATCCGCGATCGTCGAACCCGCGGTCAACTTAGCCGGCCTCACACGGGTGCTCGTTGTTCCGAAGTAACTACCGTTCGATCGAAATCGTCAAGGGACCATCGTTTTGGCGCGCCGCCGGCTGCGTCGCGCTCGCGCTGTTCGTACAGACGGCATTCGCGCCGCTCCTCGTCGTGCGCGGCGGCATTCCGTCGTTCGTGACGATCGCCGTCGTGCTCTACGCGCTGCGCCTGGGCGCGCGGCGCGGCGCGCTCTTGGGTCTGGTCGCGGGCGTGTTGACCGACGCGGTCGCCGGCACCGGCGGGGCGTGGACGCTTGCCTATACCGTGCTCGCGCTCGTGTGCGGCGCGGTGTCGCGCGGCTTCTTTGCCGACGGCGCCGTGCTGCCGAGCTTGTTCGTCGGTGCAGCCGTCATCGCGCGCAGCGCGATGTTCTGGATCGTGATGTCGGCCGAGGGATATCCGCGCGGCTACGGTGCGGTGCACTTGCACGCCGCACTCGAATCGGGCGTTTTGACCGCAATCTATGCGTTTGTGTATCTCCTGATCCGCGCCCGCTTCGGCGGCGAACCGACCCGCATCGAACGGTACGCGTGAAACCCTATCGGGCCCGGTCGACGGCGCGCTTGATCGTGTTCTGCGCCGTGCTGGGCATCGCCCTGATCGCGATCGTGGTGCGGCTGGCGCAAGTACAAATCGTGCAAGGCGAAACGTTCGCCTCGGCCGCGCGCGCGAATCAGATTCAGTTGATTCCGATTTCGGCGCCGCGCGGTTTGATCGTCGACCGTCACGGCGTGGTGATGGTGCGCAGCCGGCCGTCGTTCGTTTGCGCGCTGATCCCATCCGAAGTCGTGCACGTCGACGAGACGCTGCACGCGCTTTCGGTCGTGCTGCACATCGACGAAGCAAAGCTTCGCCACCGGCTCTACCATCATCTGGGCGTAAACTACGAAAACTTCGAACAGGTGCAAACCTACGAGCCCAACGGTCCGGTGATTTTGGCGAGCGATCTCACACCTGCGCAAACCGCGCAGTTGGCGGAGAGCGAATCCTCGATCGCCGGCGTCGATCTCGAAGAGCAGCCGGTGCGCAACTATCCGCTCGGCACCACCGGCGCGCAAGTGTTCGGATACGTCGGCGCGATCACGGAAGACGAATACCACGCACGCAAGAACGAGGGCTACTCACCGAACGACGTGGTCGGCAAAGACGGCCTCGAGGAGAGCTACGACTCGTGGCTGCGCGGACGGCTCGGCGGCCAGCAGATCGAAGTGAATTCGGCCGGCGTGCTGGTGCGCCGGCTCAAGCCGGTCGATCCGATTCCCGGCAACACGCTGGTCACCACGCTCGACGCGCGCCTGCAGCGCATCGTCGATCGGAATTTGCGTGCGGAACTCGCGCAGCGCAGCAAACAACTCGGTCACCGGCTCGCCGGCGCCGCCATCGTGATCGACCCGGAAACCGGCGGCGTGCTCGCGCTCGCCTCGTACCCCACCTACGATCCGAACGACTTCGCGACGCCGATCAGCGCGCGCAAATTCGGCCGCTACCTCAACGACCCGCTGCAGCCGCTCTACAATCGTGCGATCGGCGCCGCGTCACCGACGGGTTCGACGTTCAAGATGGTGACGGGTTCCGGCGCGATCTCGAGCGGCGTGATCGGCAAGGATCAGATCCTCTACGATTCGGGTTCGTGGAACTGCCACGGCGTGACGTTCAGCGACATCGTCTCGGGCGGCCTCGGCAACACCGATTTCATCAAAGCGCTGGCGGCATCGTCGGACGGCTATTTCTATCAGCTCGGGTACCGCCTCGGCCACGAGCGCCTGCGCTACTACGCGCTGCAGTACGGCCTGGGCTCGCGCCTGGGCATCGATCTCCCCGGCGAGTATCCGGGCAACTGGCCGACCGAAGAGTGGACGCAGCGAACCTTCGGCAAGGGCTACCATCTCGAACCCAGCGACGTGTGCCAACTGGCGATCGGACAGGGCGCGATGCAAGCGACGCCGCTGCAGATTGCCAACACGCTCGCGACCGTGCTCAACGGCGGCACGCTCTATCGCCCGCACATCGTGGCCGCGGTCCGCAGCCCGCGCGGCAAGGTGCTCAAGACGTTCGACCACGAGATCATCCGCCAAGTCAACGTGACGCGCGAAGCGCTGCGTGAGGTCAAGGCCGGCATGGACGAGGTAACGAGCTCGATCGGCACCGGCTACGGCCTCGCGATCCCCGGCGTACCGGTCGGCGGGAAGAGCGGCACGGCGGAAACCGGCGTCGGCGGCAGCGGCAAAAACACGACCTGGTTCGTGATGTACGCGCCGGCAAAGAAGCCGCAGCTTGCTATGGCCGTTTACATGGAAAAGAGCGGCGGTTATGGCGCCAGCGTCGCCGGCATCGTCGCCCAGCACATCGTCGCCGACTATTTCGGCGTCAAAATAGCGCCGATCGGTCCATAAAGCCGCCGAACGCGGGCTTTTTTCGGCCATTTGGCGAATGATTCGCGTCGCTATGGCTACGATCACGCCCGAACACGATCATCTCGGTAGCGCCGTCTCGCGTCTGGGCAGCGAAGCGGCGTTCACGGTGTTCGGTCGCGCGCGCGCGCTGCAGGCGATCGGGCGCGACATCATTCACTTCGAGATCGGCGAACCCGACTTCGATACGCCCCCGCACATCAAGGCCGCCGGGAAGGCCGCGATCGATGCGAACTTCACGCACTACGCGCCCAACCCCGGATTGATGGAATTCCGCGAGCTCATCGCGGACTACGCGACGCGTTTCCGGGGACTGCGCGTTCCGTTCTTCGCCGAAAATGTGGTCGTCGCGCCGGGCGCCAAGCCGATCATCTGGAATCTGCTGACCGCACTGCTCGATCCGGGCGACGAGATGGTGTACGCCGAGCCCGCCTATCCGACGTATGCGGCCGCTGCGGAGTATCTGCGCGCCGTACCGGTGCCGGTGCCGCTGCGCGAATCGCGCAAGTTCAGCATCGATCTCGACGAACTCACCGCCAAGGTCACGCCGCGCACCAAAGTCTTGATCATCAACAGTCCGAGCAATCCGACCGGCGGGGTCCTAACGCGCGACGACCTCGCCGCGATCGCGGACCTGGCCGAGAAGTTTCCGCGCTTCGTCGTTATCACCGACGAGATCTACAGCCGCAACATCTACGGCGAACGGTTCGAATCGTTCGCCCAGTTCGAACACTTACGCGACCGCACGATCGTCGTCGACGGATTCTCGAAAGCTTACGCGATGACCGGCTGGCGCCTGGGGTACTGTCTCGCACCGCCGGCCATTGCGCGCGCCGCAACGCTGCTGGCCAACAACACCTACGCGTGCGTGTCGACGTTCATCCAGAAGGCCGGCATGGCCGCGCTGAGCGGTCCGGACGAACCGGTGGTCGAGATGAACGAGATCTTCCGCAAGCGCCGCGACGTGCTGGTGGCCGGGTTGAACGAACTGCCGAACGTGAGCTGCCTCGTTCCCGACGGCGCGTTCTACGCGTTCCCGAACATCTCGAAAATCACGCGCGACGATCAGCGCCTGGGCAGCTACCTGCTCGAAGAAGCGGGCGTCGGACTCCTCGGCGGTTCGTGCTTCGGCGCGGCCGGCGCTGGCTATCTCCGCATCTCGTACGCTTCAACGATCGAGACGCTCGAAGAAGCGCTGCGCCGGATGCGCGTCGCCCTACCGAAATACAGCGACTAGCCGACGCCCATCGCGTGTTTCGCGCGGTCGACCGTTTCGCTGGCGATCGGGCGAACGGCGTCGGCACCTTGCTGCAGTAATTCGCGCACCGTCGTTGGATCGGACGAGAGTTCGGCATAGCGTTCGCGCAGCGGGCGCAGCGTCTCGACGAGAATCTCGACCAGCTCTTTCTTCACATCGCCGTACCCGCGCGCGTCGGCGAAGTGCGTCTCGGCCGCTTCGAGCGACGCACCGGTCGCCGCCGCGTAGATCCCAAGTAAGTTCGTGATGCCGGGCCGCGCGGGATCGGCGCGCACGTCGCGTCCGCTATCCGTCTGCGCCGACATCACGGTTTTCTTGATCTGCTCCGGTGTATCGAGCACGCGGATTGCATGATACGAACCCGGGACGCTCTTTGACATTTTTTTCGTCGGATCGTCGAGGCCCATGATTCGCGCGCCGGCTTTCGGAATCGCGGGCTCCGGGATAACGAACACGTCGCCGAAACTTGCATTGAAGCGCTGCGCGAGATCGCGCGTGAGTTCGACGTGCTGCTTCTGATCTTCGCCGACGGGGACGTGCGTCGTGCGGTAGAGCAAGATGTCGGCGGCCATCAGCACCGGATAGGTGAACAGCCCCGCGCGCACTTCACCGCGCTGCGCCTCGGACTTTTCCTTGAATTGCGTCATGCGCTGCAGCTGACCCATCGACGCAACGCACGACAGATACCAGGTCAGTTCGCCGTGTTCGCGCACGTGGCTTTGCACAAAGAGCCGCGACTTCGCCGGATCGATGCCGGCGGCAAAGAGCACCATCGCCGTCTCGAGAATCTGGCCGCGCAACACGTCCGGTTCCTGCGGAACGGTAAGCGCGTGCATGTCGACGAGGCAGAAGATATTCTCCGCGTCATCCTGTCCGGCCACCCACTGTTTGATCGCACCAAAATAGTTGCCGATGTGAATCGCACCGGTGGGCTGAATACCGGAGAAGACGACTGAGCGGGCCATAGCTATTTGCTTCGGTCGTTTACGTGCAGATCATTCATGCACGGATGTGCCGCCGTAGAACGCCATGCGCATGCCGGCAAAGGTTTCACCGTGCTCGATGCGCTCGCGCACGAACGCGCGCGCGGCGTCGATCGCAACCGGCAACGGATCGCCGAACGCACAGCGAACGGCGATCGCGCACGCCAGCAGCGAACCGGTGCCGCGCAGGTCGAGCGGGATGCGCGCGGCGCGGAATTCGCGCACGTCGTGGCCCGCGGCGAAGAGATCGCAGGCATCGCCGGCGAGGTGCCCGCCCTTGAGCAGCACGGCGGCGGAGCCGAGGGCGAGCAGGGACGGCAACGCAGCGTGCATCGCCGCGAGGTCGCCGATCGCGCTACCGGTCAGCAGCGCGGCTTCGGCGAGGTTCGGTGTGAGCAGCGTGCAGCGCGCGAAGAGCACGGCGCGCATCGCCTCGATCGTGGCATCGTCGGCGAGCCGATCGCCACCGCTCGCGGCGATGACCGGATCGCAGATCACGGGAAGGCCCGGATAGCGGGCGAGGCCCGTCGCGACCGCCCGCACGGACGCGGCATCGAGCAGCGCGCCGACGCAGAACGCGCCGACCCGCGCGCCGTCGAGGGCGGCGAATTGCGCCGCGATCGTCGCCGGATCGACCGGACCGCGCGCGAGCACGCGCCGGGCATCTTGCGCGCTCACCCCGGCGACGACGGCGACCGGCTGGGCCCCCAGCGTCCGGATCGCGATGAGATCGAGCAGCACGCCCGCAGAAGCATAGGGGTGCGTCGTGCCGACGGCCGCGACGACCGGCGTCACGGCTTGTTCCACGCGGTGACGAACGCGCGCGCCGTGGCTTCGGGATCGGCCGCGCCGGAAAGGGCCGAGATGACGGCCGCCATCGTCGCGCCGGTCTCGCGCACGCGCGGCAGGGAGGCCAGCGCAATGCCGCCGATGGCAGCAACCGGCAGGGTCGTCGCTTCGACGACGACGCGCACGCCGTTGACCCCGATCGGACCGCCGGCATCGCCTTTCGAGGACGTCGCGAAGATCGGCCCGGCACCGAGATAGTCGACCAGGCCCGCCGGAACGGCTCGCGCTTCGCCCGGCGTCCCGCACGACAAGCCGATCGCGCGCGGCCCGAGGCGCGCCCGCAGGGCTCGAAGGTCGTGCCCGGCGAGGTCTTCCTGACCCAGGTGCACGCCGTCGGCTTCAAGGGCGAGGTCCACGTCGTCGTTGATGATTGCGGTGCCGCCGGCAGCGCGGATGCGCGCGACGACCGTGCGTAGGAGTTCCGGGGCTATGCCGCCCTTGGCCCGGATCTGCATGAGGCGAATGCCGCCGCGCAACAACGCCTCGAGGTAGGCGAGGGGCTCGGTGTGCGCCGCGGGATCGATCAGCGCATAGACGCCGCGAAAGCGGCCGGGGTCCACGCTCATGCCGGCGTCGTCACGTTCGCAACATCGACGGCGAACGGCGCGTCGCTGCCCGCGCGCAGGTTCGGGGCGACGGTCAGCGTGTAACGGCGGGCCGTATCGTCGAGACGCGGCGACGAAAACGAGAGCACGCCGGTGACTTGTTCGTCGGCGGCGAGGTGCACGCCGAGGAACAGCCGGCGGTCGGTATTATTCCACGATGCGGTGTTTACGATCGGCCGGTAGACGTGTCCGGCATCGTCGCGCAGCACGCTGCGCCCGTACGGCAACAGCGTCAAAAAATCGTGGCCCACATTGGCAAATGTCACCACACATGCGATCGCGTGCTGGTAGAACGAAACCTTCTTCACGGTGATGCGCAGTCCGGCCGACGTCGTTGCGGCGGACGTCGCGACGGCGCGCCACGGACGGCCGAGATCTTTGATGCGCGCGCGTGCATCCGAACCGATCACGCCGTACGGTACGGTGACGCTCGTGGTCGCCGCAACGTCGCGCGAGGGATCGGTGAACCGCACGGCTTCGCGCACGAAATAGAGGCGGAACTTGGCGTTCCCGCGCGTCCCGGCAAACGCGTACGACGCAATCGTGAAACCGTCGGCGGTAAACACGCTGGCGAAATTTTGCGCATTGCGAAAGTACGCTCGCGCCGGTGCATCGAGCAACGCATAGGCGTCCGCGTACCGCTGCGCCGCCAAGGCATAAACGTAGCGCCGCACGAGCGCCGTTTGCGCTCCTTCTGGTACCGGATCGAGGCGCGGTGCGGGCGCCGCACCGAACAACACCACGGCCGCAACGGCGGCGGCGATGTTGCGCCTCATCACGACTCGGAGAGCAGCAGGTCGACGATGCGCATCAACTCGTCGTCGTCGGAAAACCGGATCTCGATGGAGCCGCCGCGCTCGCGCCGGATGAGCCCGATGTGCGTCGCAAGACGATACCGCAGGCGGTCGACGACGGCTGCCGTTTCGGCATCGAGCACCGGCGCGCTCGCGCGTGGTTTTGCGGCCGCGGGCTCGCGTGCCAACGCCTCGAGTGCGCGAACGCTCATGCCTTCGGCAGCGGCGCGCTGCGCGACGGCTTCGCGGCGCGCTTCGGGAATTGCGAGCAGCGTGCGCGCGGCACCGGCGCTCAAACGGCCTTCGCGAACGAGCGCTTTGATCGTATCGGATAAACCCAATAGCCGTAAGGCATTTGCGATCGCGGGACGGCTGCGTCCGACGCGCTGCGCGACCGCTTCTTGGGTGAAATCGTAGGCTTCCATCAGGTGCGCGAAGCCCATCGCTTCTTCCAGCGGATCGAGATTTTCGCGCTGCAGATTTTCGATGATCGCGACTTCGAGCGACTCACGATCGTCGGCGTTGCGCACCAGCGCGGGGATCGTTGCGAGGCCGGCCGCGACGGCGGCACGCCAGCGGCGTTCGCCGGCAATCAATTCGAAGCGCTCGCCATCGAGCTTGCGAACGATGATCGGCACCAGCACGCCGAGTTCGACGATCGACGCCTGCAATTCCGCGAGCGCCGCGGCATCGAACGTCGTGCGCGGCTGATGCGGGTTCGGCGAGATGGCCGCTACCGGCGCGTTGATGAGCCCGCGCGGCGCCGGAGCCGACGTCGCCGTAGCCGGCGCATCCGGCGACCCGAGCAGCGCCCCAAGCCCGCGCCCAAGCCCGCGCTTCGGCGCGCTCATGACGTGGCCTCAACGGAACCGATGCCGCCCAGCAGCTCGCGCGCGAGTGAAATGTAGGCTTGTGCGCCACGGCTTTTTGGATCGAACAGCACGGCGGGTTTGCCGTAGGACGGCGCCTCGGAAAGCCGGATGTTGCGCGGGATCTGCGTGTGAAACACACGGCCCGGAAAATAGCGGTGCACTTCGTCGAGCACTTCGACCGCGAGGCGCGTGCGGCCGTCGAACATCGTGATCAGCACGCCGAGAATGGCGAGGTCGGGATTGAGGCCCGCGCGGGCGCGATCGACGATCGTGGTGAGCTGCGAGAGCCCTTCGAGCGCATAGTATTCGGCTTGAACCGGGATGATGATCTCCTGCGCTGCGGCCAGCGCGTTGACGGTGAGTAGTCCAAGCGACGGCGGACAATCGATCATGATGATGTCGTACGCGGAACCGGTCGCGGCCAAGGCCTCTTTGAGGCGATGCTCGCGCCGTTCGATCGTGACGAGTTCGATCTCGGCGCCGGCAAGCGCGAGGGTCGCGGGAAGTATCCACAGGTTTTCCACATCGGTGGGTTGGACCACATCGGCGATCGCCGCACCGTCGAGCAGCACCGAATACGAGTCGGCGTCGATGGTATTTTTATCAATGCCGACGCCTGTCGTGGTATTGCCTTGGGGGTCGATATCGACGAGCAGCACCCGGCGACCCATGAGCGCGAGCGAGGCTCCCAGGTTGACCGCGGTCGTGCTCTTGCCGACGCCGCCTTTTTGGTTGACGACCGCAATGATGCGCGGCGTCCCATGCTCGTTAATTGCCAATGCTGAAGCGCTCGTCGATGAAGCGCTTAGCGCGCTCGACCAGCAGGTGCCGCTCGTTCCGAGTTGGATCATCGACGACCTCTTCGAACAAGGCGGCCAGCGTGGCGCCGACGCGCGCGTCGCCGCGGAAGTCCGCAGGGGCCGCACCCCGCTCGATCAGGATGGCAATCACGTCGCCGCCGGAGATCGCAAGGTCACGAACCGTGAGCGGCGGCTTTTCCTCGAGCACCGCCGCGACGCGCGCCTCGAAACGTTCGTTTTCTTGCGAACGCTTCGGCAGGCCGCTGCCGATGATGTCGGCGTGGCGCAGGGCGAAGAGCCGCTCGAGATGCGCCGGACCGATACGGTTGATGAAGCGCCGGACGGCTTTCGGTTGGAGCTCCGGGTCGGCGCTGTACATGTGGGAGCGCACGAGATGCTCGACGGTGTCGATCGTTTCATTCGGAAAGCGCCAGCGCGCCAGCATCGCGGCAGCCATGTCGGCCCCGACGTGTTCGTGCCGGTAAAAGTGAGGGCCGTCCTTCGTGCGCGGTTTTCCGACGTCATGAAGAAGCGCGGCCAGACGGAGGATGACGTCGCCCGGCGGGGCGGCGTCGGCCGTCTCGAGATTGTGGCGGTACACGTCGTAGGCGTGCCACTCGTTCTGATCGACGCCGACCCCCTCAACCACCTCGGGCCAAAGCTGGGCCAGCACGCCGGTCGTACGGAGGATCTCGATTCCGACCGACGGTTTGCCCGCCGTGCCGAAGAGTTTCAGCAGTTCTTCGCACACCCGTTCGGGCGAAACCGTGCTCACGAGGCCGGCGGCCGCGTTCATGCCCGCACGAGCGCTATCGCTCAACTCGAATCCGAAGCGGGCTGCGAACTGCGCCGCGCGCAGCAGGCGCAGCGGATCCTCAACGAACGTCTGGGGCGAGACGATATCGATCCGGCGCGCCTGAATATCGGCCACGCCCCCGAACGGATCGATGATCGCGTCATCCCCGATGCGCCGGGCGATCATGTTCATGCGGAAGTCGCGCCGGCCGAGGTCATCCTCGATGCCGATGTCCGGACCGCTCTCGACCGCAAAATCCCGATGCCCGACACCGGTCGAGCGTTCCCGGCGCGGCAGCGCCAGATCGGCGTTCCCCTCGAGCGCCGACAGCTTGATCACCGCAAACGAGGCGCCGACCACGTTGACGCGCCCAATCGCGCGGAGCCGCTCGACCAATGCCTCGACGGACATCCCGGTGACAACGTAATCAAGGTCCTTCGGCGGTGGAATCGTGGGATCGAGGCGCGCGCGGAACTCATCACGGACCCGGCCGCCCACGGCATACAGAGCATTCGCGGGCAGCGCCTCTGTTAGGCGCCGGTCGAGCGGGTGTGAGGCCACGAGGGTCATTCTAGCGCAAAATGTTCAACGTGGAACTTTGCAATGCAAAGGTTCCACGATAAACATTGGTCCCTTATAAACAGAGCGGACGCTTCTCCGGCACGCCGTTTCGGCGAGGGAAGCGTTGCTCGGTGGGGGTCCGCTTCTCCAGGACCAGGATACGGCGCTCGCCGTCCAGCTCGCGCTCCTCGCGCACGAACGCGCCGAGCATCGGCGCTGCATCTTCCAGCGCCTGGCGCTCACGGGGTTCCATAATCGTCCGCTGAAGCAAAGCGCGCCCGCCCAGCCGCAAGAACGGTACCGTCAGCTCTGCCACGGTGGGCGCACTGGCCACCGCCCGGGCAGTTGCGAAGGCAAACTGCTCGCGAAAGCGCGTATCTCGAGCGGCCACTTCGGCCCGCTCGGCGATGGCCTCGCCGGCCAGCCCGCATTCGCGCAGCGCCCGGGCGAGAAAAGCGGCCTTTTTTGCCGTCGGCTCGACGAGCAGGACGCGGGCTCCCGTCGCGATCGCCAGGGGGATGCCCGGCAAGCCACCGCCGGAACCAACGTCCACCAGGCTCTCGCTAACGTCATCAGCCAGGGTGAGGGCATCCAGCAGATGAGGAACGAGCGCCGCAACGTCCTTCGCCCCGGTGAGATTCACGTTACGGTTTGCTTCGAGCAGCAGCGCGCCATACACAGCCAAGCGATCCGCCAAGGCCGCCGCAATGCCGGCGGCAGCCAACGCTGCGGCAAGCTCATCGTGTTCCTCAGCCATTCTAGCCTGCGGCGACCGGTGTGCGTGCATCCACGCGTCGATGCAGCACCACGCTCAGGACGGCTAGATCCGCCGGTGTAATGCCCGGAACGCGCCCCGCTGCTCCCAACGTACGCGGGCGTAGGCGCGAGAGCTTGTCGCGGGCTTCGAGCGAGAGCGCTGCGACGCCGCGATAGTCAAAATCCGCCGGTATCAGGCTCGATTCGTCGGCGGCGGCGCGAGCGATGGCCGCTTCCTGGCGTCCGACGTAGCCGGCCATCTTGATTTCCGTCTCCAACCGCTCGCCGATCGCGTGCGGAACGCCGCTCACAAGGCCGGCAACATCGCCAAAGCGCACGTCGGGCCGTCGCAGCACGTCGGCCACCGTCGATCCCGGCGGCATGACCGCCTCGCCGATCGTCTGTCCGCCAACCTTCACACGCCCGGCTGCCGAACGCGCCGCGGCGATCGCCGATTGCTCGTCAGAGTACCCGGCCCAGCGCTCATCGCCGATCAGCCCGATCTCGCGGCCGATCGGCGTCAGCCGCTGATCGGCATTGTCGTGCCGCAAGATCACGCGGTGCTCCGCACGCGACGTCATCATGCGATACGGCTCATCGACGCCGCGCGTAACAAGATCGTCAATTAAGGTGCCTATGTATGAGGTTTCACGTCCGAGCCGCAACGGTTCGCGTCCCGCCGCGCGCCGTGCAGCGTTGATTCCAGCGATCACTCCTTGCGCTGCGGCTTCTTCATAACCCGACGTTCCGTTGAGTTGGCCACAGTGAAATAATCCAGCAACACGACGGGTTTCCAGACTCGGATCGAGTTCGGTCGGCTGCACGAAATCGTATTCAACCGCATAGCCCGCGCGCAACATGCGCACGTTCGCAAGCCCCGGCAACGTCTGCAACATCGCGAGTTGCACCTCGGCCGGCAACGATGTCGAAAACCCGCCGACATAGAGCGTCGGCTCGTCCCAGCCCTCGGGTTCGATAAACACTTGGTGCGTCGGGTTGTGCGCGAACTTGATGACCTTGTCTTCGATCGACGGACAGTAGCGCGGCCCGATGCCCCGGATCAGATCGAGACCGTAGAGCGGCGAGCGGTGCAAGTTCTCCCGGACAATACGGTGCGTATCGTCGTTGGTAAGCACAACCCAGCACGAGAGCTGCGGCCCCGCGAACCCGCGCGGGGCGCCGAACGAAAACGCCAGCGGCACGCCGCTCGGCCGCTGCTCCACCATCGCCCCGAAGTCGACCGACGTCCGGTCGATCCGCGGCGGCGTTCCGGTTTTCAGCCGGCCGAGCGGAAAGCCCAGCCGCGCCAGCGTTCCCGAGAGCCCGAGCGCCGGCGCCTCGCCGAACCGCCCCTCGGAGCGCACCTCATCGCCACGGAACGTCTTGCCGCCGAGAAACGTCCCGGTCGCCAGCACCACGTTCGGCGCCCGAAGCGTCCGCCCGTCGCCCAGCACCACCCCGGCAACCGCCGCGCCGTCGAGGAGCAGATCCTCGGCCATGCCGGTCACCACGGTCAGATTGGGCGTCGCGGCCAGTACGGCGCGCGCCGCATTCACGTAGCCGGGCTTGTCGGCGAGCACGCGCAGCGCCCGCACCGACGGCCCCTTCGACTCGTTGAGGAAGCGAGCGTGGAGCGCGGTCGCGTCCGCGACGCGCGCCATCTCGCCGCCGAGCGCATCGATTTCGCGCACGAGTTGACCCTTCGCACTCCCGCCGATCGACGGGTTGCAGGCAAGCGTGCAGACCCGCTCCGGATCGCCGGTCACCAGCAGCGTTTCCGCGCCGAGGCGCGCGGCGGCTAGGGCGGCTTCGAACCCCGCGTGTCCGCCGCCGACGACAATCACGGCGGCATCCCGGCGCGGTGAACTCATACGGCGCATAACATTCGCTAGGATTGCATCGTCCACTGCGTAATCGCGCCGGTATGGAGCGGCGCGTTTTCCTCTCCGCGCTGGGAGCGCTGTGCGCAGCCGGGCGGCCGGTTGCGGCGCCGGCGGCTGCCTCGCCGGCAGCGATTCATGCCGCCTCGTCGATCGACGACGACGTGACGCCGTTTCTCTACGCGATGACGGGCGGTGTCTTTCGCCGCTTCGGGATCGACGCCGACTTGCAGCGCGCCACGAGCGGCTCAGCGGTTGCGGCCGGCGTTGTCGGCGGCGCCTTCGAACTGGGCAAATCGAGCATCACGTCGCTCTGCGCAGCGCACGTCCGGGGCGTGCCGCTGGTCGCCATCGCGCCCGGCGGTGAATACGACATCAACCTGCCCGCGCAAATCGGCTTGATCGTGCGCGCCGACGGCCCCCTCAAGACCGGCGCCGACCTCGACGGCAAAACCATGGGCGTCTCGGCGCTCAACGATTTCTTCTCGCTCGCGTCGCGCGCATGGACCGACGCGCACGGCGGCGATTCGACGACGATCAAGCTCACCGAAATTCCGATGAGCCAAGCCGGCGCCGCGGTCATCACCGGCCGCATCGACGCAGCGATCGTCGTGCAGCCCTACTATCAGGTCGCGCTGGCCGATCCCAAGATCCGCGTGATCGGTGACCCCTCGAGCGCACTCGGAACGCACTTCATGCAATCCACCTGGTTCACGTCGGCCGATTTCGCGGCCAAACATCCCGATACGGTCGAGCACTTCATGCGCGCGATGCGTGAAGCGTCGACCTACGTGAACGGCCACCACGCCGAAACCGCCGACTTGGTGGCGAAATTCATGAAGCTCGACTCGGTGCCGGCAATGACCACGCGCATCCCGCAAGGCGTGCGTTTCAACGTCGCCCAAATGCAATCGCTCATCGACATCCAAGCGCGCTATAAAATGATTCCGACCGCCTTCGACGTTCACGACCTCATCTATCCGCCCGCACTCCACTAAGGACACGACGCGATGCTTTCACCCGCCGACAACGAGCGCCTGACCCGAGTTGGTCCCGGAACTCCGATGGGCAACCTATTCCGCCGCTACTGGCTGCCGGCATTGCTCGCGGAAGAAGTTCCGGACGCCGACGGTCCCCCGAAGCGCGTGCGGCTGCTCGGCGAAGATCTGATCGCCTTCCGCGATACCGACGGCGTGGTCGCGCTCGTCGGCGCGTTCTGCCCGCACCGCCGCGCGCCGATGTTCTTCGGCCGCAACGAAGAGTGCGGCTTGCGCTGCGTCTATCACGGCTGGAAGTTCGATCGCACCGGTGCGTGCACCGACATGCCGTCCGAACCGCCGGACAGTCTCTTCAAAACGAAAGTCACGATCGACGCCTACCCGACGTGGGAAGGCGGCGACATGATCTGGGCGTACCTCGGGCCGCCGGAACTGCAACCGCCGCCGCCCGATCACGAAGTGCTCCGCACCTCACCCGGTCACCGCGTCGTTTCGAAATCATTTGAGGACTGCAATTTCTTGCAAGCGCTCGAAGGCGGAATCGACCCCACGCACGCGTCGATCATGCACAACATGAACATCGGCGACCGCACGTTCCTCAACAACTACGACTCGCTCGTTGCGCACATCCACCTCGAGAAAACCGACTACGGCTTCACGTATGCCGGCGTGCGTCACCGCTCGAGCCACAACTGGGTGCGCGGCTACCACTGGATCATGCCGTCGTTCCACATGCGCGCTGCCGTCGAAGGCAGCTTCGGCTTCCGCGAAAAGGGCGATGAAGTCCCGACGATCGACGGCCACATCTGGATCCCGATCGACGATCATACGACGTGGATCTACAACTTCATGTACTCGCACGATCCCGCGCGCCCGCTCTCGCGCGAACAAGCCCACAACGCCGAAACGCGTCTCGGCCGCGGCGACTATCTCGATGCGAACTACATCTCAAAGCTCAATCGCAGCAACGATTACGGCATCGACCGCAAGCGCCAGAAATACGAAACGATGACCGGCATCGAGGGCATCAACACGCAAGATTTCGCGCTGCAAGAAGGTATGGGCGCAATCGTCGACCGCACCAAAGAACACCTCGGCACGACCGACCGCGCGATCATCACGCTGCGTCAGATGCTGTTCGAATCGCTCGACGCGATGGAGAACGGCGGAACGCTGCGCGCGATCGATCCGCAAACCTACCGCAACGTCCGCTCCGTCGATCGCATAGTCCCGAGCGACATCGAATGGCGCGACGCGACGAAAGACGACTACGTTGCCAAATTCTGAAGCCCCGCTCCTAGCGGTTGCCATCGGCGACCCCTCCGGCGTCGGCACGGAAATCTCGGTCAAAGCCCTCGCCACCGGCGAACCCCAACGCCGCAGCCGCGTCATGCTCATCGGCAACCACGACGGCATCGTCGACACCGCCCGCACCTCCGGCCTCGACATCACGTTCCAACGCGTCTCCGATGCAGCGGAAGCTCGGGCCATGACCGGCGCCACCATCCCCGTCTTCGACGACAGCACGATCAAGCTCGGCGACTACACCCTCGGCGAACCCAGCGCCGCCGGCGGCCGCGCCACGGCCGGCTGGATCGACCGCGCCGTCGCGTGGGCCGAAGCCGGCAGCATCGACGGCTTCATCATCGCCCCCGTCGACAGCAGCTCGTTCAAACTCGCCGGCCTGCCAAAATCGATCCCGTCGATGCACCCGCCCAACACGTTCCTCTTGCGCATGACCGGCAGCCTGCGCATGATCCCCATCGGCGAACACGTGATGATGCGCGACATCCCCGCCATGGTCACCAAAGCCAACGTCCTCCACGTCATCATGCTCATCGGCGAAACCCTCAAGCGCTGGGGCGTCGCTGCACCGCGCATCGCCGTCGCCGGCCTCAACCCCCACGCGGCCGGGGCCGAAGACGCCGAGGAAATCGCGCCCGCCGTTGCCGAAGCGCGCACCCGCGGCCTCGACGTCAAAGGCCCGCTCTCCCCCGACACCGTCTTCCGCCGCGCGATGCACGGCGAATTCGACGTCGTCGTAGCGATGTATCACGATCAAGGCCAAATCGCAATCAAACTCAACGTCGAGGAAGCGTGCGCCGTGTTCATCGGCTTGCCGTACGTCCGGGTCGGCACGCCGCACGGGTCGGCATTCGACATTGCCGGGAAAAACGTGGCTCAGCACGGCACGATGCTAACCGCCCTCAACGCCGCCGCCTCCCTCGCCAGCGGCGCCGGACTTTAGCCCGGCCCCCGATTGCAGATAATCCGGTTCTCCCGCGTTGTCGCCGCCATCGTGGCCGTGCTCTTCGCTTGCTTCGTGCACGCCTCGGCGGCGCTCGCCGATGCCGACGAAGCAGTAGCCGCACAGGGCGTCAGCCCGAACACGATCGGCATGCAGCCGCTGGTCGCCCCATTTCCGGCGGCGACGGCGGCGCCGGGCGAATCGCCCGTTCGCCCGCGGGAAGACGGGTCGGTCGAAGCGATCCCCATCGTACGCGGCAACCAGAAGACGTTCAACATCGTCGAGCGCACCGCGCCCTGGGCGCTCAAGCCCGGGCTAACGGTTCTCGCGACGACGTACAACGGCGTCGTGCCCGGCCCGGTGCTGGTCGTCGATCAAGGCGATCGCGTCGTCATCGATTATACGAACGACTCGGTGCACCCCGATACGATCCACTTGCACGGCATTCACGAGATCCCGGTAACGATGGACGGCGTACCCGGAATTTCGCAAGCGCCCGTGCCGCAAGGCGGCCACTACCAGTACCGGTTTACCGCCGACGTGCCCGGCACGTTTATGTATCACACGCACGGCAACGAAGCGCAGTTGGATTCGGGACTGTACGGCGCCATCATCGTGCGCCCCGCACATCCCCGCCCCGAAGAACAACACCTCGCGCACGATTTCGTCGAGCTGATCACCGGCTGGAAAATCCAGAGCGCAGCGGAAAATCACTGGACGTTAAACGGAAAAGAATATCCGGCGACGCAGCCGTTCAACGTCAAACACGGCGAGCGGTTCCGCATTCGCTGGATCAGTTTGACCGGCGAAGACACGCACACGATGCACACGCACGGTCACTATCAGCAGCTGATTGCGCGCGATGCGCAACCGGTGCTGATGCGCGACATGCAAGACACGGTGGCACTCTCGCCGGGTCAACGCGTCGACGTCGTCGTGACTGCCGATCAGCAACCCGGCACGTGGCTCGTGCACTGCCACGTAATGGATCACACCGAAGACGCTAGCGGCATGGCCGCGGGACTCATCACCGCAATCCAATACGCCGGCGCACCGAACCGTTTGAGCGCGATGGGTCCCGCGATGGCCGTCGGTATGGTGATGCCGGCGAAGAAGCAGCCGCTGGATTTCATGACGACGACCCTGCTCGGGCTCGTCGCCGGACTCACGATCTTCGTCGGCTTGCCGATTGCGCGCACGCGCAAACTCTCGCCGTACGCCGTCGGTCTGCTAAACGCACTCGCCATCGGGATCTTACTCTACCTGGTCGTCGAAATCGCGCAGAACGCGATCATACCGATCTCGCAGAGCGTCACCGCGTGGCACAATGGCGCGGGCGCATTTCCGGCGGCGCTGATTTCCGTGTTCGTCGTCGGCCTCGTGACCGGACTCGTCGGCCTTGGCAGCGCGGCCACGATGATGACCAAACGCGCGGCAAAGAAAGCCGAAAACCCGCTCGTGCTCGCGGCGATCATCGCGATCGGCATCGGCGCGCACAACTTCGGCGAAGGCCTCGCCATCGGCGCGTCGGCTGCGTCCGGCGCCACCGCGATTGCGATCGGCTTGATCGTCGGCTTCGCGCTGCACAACGCAACCGAAGGCTTCGGCGTCGCGGCGCCGCTCATCGGCAAGTACGTGCCGAGCTGGACGCAGATCGGTATTGCGGGCCTCATCGCCGGCGGCCCGACGTTCCTCGGCACCGTCGTCGGCTACACGTTCAACTCACCGGTGCTCTCGGTGCTGTTCCTTGCAATCGCGATCGGCGCGCTCGTGTTCGTCATCGGCGAATTGTGGTCGGTGCTCAAGCAGAGCGGTCTCACCGCCATGGCGACGACGTGTATGACGATCGGGTTTCTGATCGCGTTTGCAACCGAGCTCTTTCTCGACACCCAAGGCGGGTAGCTGCGCTATTTCCCGATGCAGAAACGCGCGAACACGCCGTCGAGAATCGCTTCGGTGGCCACCGCGCCGGTGATTTCACCGAGTGCGGCGGTTGCTGCCAGCAATTCCGGCGCGATCAAATCCAGCGCATCGCCGGCATCGAGCGTCGCACGGACGCGCTGCAGCGATTCGCGCGCGCGCGCGACGGCGTCCGCCTGACGCGCGGAGGCGAGGTGCGCACGCGTGAGATCGATGTGCTCGCTGCCCCAGCCGGAGTGCGCGACGGCCCGCTGCAGCGCGGCGATCGTTGCTGCATCGAGGACGCTGCCCAGTAACGCATCCGCCTCGGGCGCTTCGCGCGCGTCGAAGCCGGCGCGGCCGAGATCGCTTTTATTGAACAGCACCACCCGTGGCCGCTCGCGCGTTGCAACGAGGACCGCTTGGGCGTCGGCGTCGAGCGGACGCGCGCCGTCGATGACGACCAGCGCGACCGCGGCGCCCTCCAAGGCCCGGCGAGCGCGTTCGATGCCGATGCGTTCCACCGGATCGTCGCTCTCGCGCAAGCCGGCTGTATCGAGGACGCGTACCGCGATGCCGTCGATGAAGAAGCGCTCTTCGATCACATCGCGCGTCGTGCCGGCAATCGCGGCGACGATCGCGCGCTCTTCGCCCAGCAGCGCGTTGAGCAGCGACGACTTTCCGGCGTTGGGCGGTCCGACGATCGCGAGCGTGAGGCCCTCGCGCACGAGCCGTCCGCGCTCCCAATCGTCCACCAGCGCCGCCAGCTGCACGTCGAGCACGGCGATCCGCGCGTCCACGTCGCCGCGTTCCGGCTCCGGCACCTCGTCGGGATAGTCGATCGCGCCGGCGAGCTCTTCGAGCACCGTGGCGATCGGCGCCGCGATCGCGTCGATGGCCGCGCGCAAGCCGCCGGTGAGGTTCGCTTGCGCGGCGCGCGCACCGGCGCGCGATTCGGCATCGATCACATCGGCGACGGCTTCGGCCGCGCTGAGGTCGAGTTTGCCGTTGAGGAACGCCCGGCGCGTGAACTCGCCCGGGCCGGCCGCGCGGGCGCCGGCGTGCAATAGCGCGCGCAACGTTTCACGCGCCACGACCGGACTGCCGTGCACGTGCAGTTCCACGACGTCTTCGCCCGTCACCGTGCGCGGAGCATCCATCGCGAGCGCTAAGCCGCGATCGAGCACCGTACCGTCGACGTCGAGGATTTCGCCGTACGTCGCAACGCGGTCGGCCAGCGGCGCGCGGCTGCGAAACACGCGCGCGACGATCTGCCGCGCGTCGGGTCCACTGCAGCGAACGATCGCGATCGCACCGCGCCCCGGCGGGGTCGCGATCGCCGCGATCGTCTCCATTTACTTCGGGCTGACGACCAACCGGCGATCCGGGTCGACGCCCTCGGATTCGGTGCGCACCACCGACGATTCGGAGAGCGCGAGATGCACGATCTTGCGTTCGCTCGGCAGCATCGGCTCGAGTTTGATCGCTTTGCCTTCGCGGATCACGCGTTCGAGCGTCGCGAGTGCGAGCGTCTTGAGCTGATCGGCTTTGCGCGCGCGATAACCTTCGGCGTCGATCGTGTAGTAGCGACGGTTGTTGCGCACGCCGGCGTTGAGGATGTTGTTGAAGATCAGGTTGAGCGCTTCGAGCGTGTTGCCGTTGCGGCCGATCAGATTCGCCAGCCGCGGCCCGCGAATTTCGAAGTACTCGCCCTCCGAGCGCGCGATGTAAACGATCGCAACGTCGTCGATGCCCATCTTTGCGAGCAGCTCTTCGAGCAGCGTGCGCGCGGGTTTTGCGGCTTCCGGTTCTTCCGATGCCGCGGTCGTCGAACGCGGCGGTCCGGGCCGGCGATCGAAGCGGCCACCGCCGCCGCCGGAGCGTCCACCCCGTCCGCGATCGCCATACTCACGCCGTCCCGACCCGTGATCGTTATCCATCTCTAAGCTCCAACTCCCATATGTAGTAGTGCGGCTCGGGCCCCGGGAAATGCTCCGCTGCGATAACTGCGAGGGCCCGAACGCGATGCGTTCGCTTGAAGCGAACGCACTCAGCGTTTGCTGCGGCGCGAGGCGCGGCCGCTGGTGCTGCCGTTCTTGCCGCCGGTGATGGCGGCACGGTTCGAACTTTTACCGTTGGCGACGGGCGTCGCAACGACCGGCTCTTCAACGGTTTTCTTACCGCCGATCAAACCGTAGCGGCGATACATGTAGAACTGCTGCGCCATCGTCAAGACGTTGAGCGCGAGCCAGTAGATCAGCAGTGCCGATGCCCAGTGATATTTGAAGCCGAAGAACGCGATCATGGCGGGCGACACGATCGCCATGATTTTCTGCGTCTGCGCTTGCTGCGGATCGCTCGACGGCGGGCTGCCGTAACGCACGCTGATGTACATCGAGACGATGTAGAGCACGAAGAGCGGCATGTCGAGCGTTGCGAGGCTGGTCGCAAACACTTGCGGGAAATGCAGCGATAGCGGCGAGCCGATCCAGAGGAAATGCTCGGTCGAGAACTTGCTCAGCTGCGAGTTGATCGCGTAAAAAAGGCCGAGCAAGATCGGCAGCTGGATCAACATCGGGAAGCAGCCGGCAAGCGGATTGACGCCGTGTTCCTTGTAGAGCGCCATCGTTGCCGCTTGGAGCTCTTGGGGTTTGCCCTTGTTTTCGGCCTGCAGCTTCTTGAGCAGCGGCTGCACTTTCTGCATCTCCGCCATCGACTTGAACTGCTGCTGCGCGAGCGGAAAGAGCGCCAAGCGCACGACCAGCGCCAGCAAGAGCATATCCAGCCCGTACGACGGCACCACCGAGTGAATGGCGTTGAGCAGGCCCAGCATCGCGTCGGTGACCGGCTGGAAGAAGTTGAAGGCGAACAACGGAGACCAGGAACCTTTCAGGGATCATTTCAGACGGCTTTGGCCGCAGGCCAAAACGTAACGGATTCGCCGCAGGCGAATCCTTAGGGGACGGGGTCGAAGCCGCCGGGATGCCAGGGCGCGCATCGAACGATGCGCCGAACCGCTAGGAATACCCCGCGCAACGGGCCATGTTTCTCGACGGCAGCGGCCGCGTACTCCGAGCACGTCGGCACAAAACGGCAGGCCGGCGGCAGAATCGGCGAGAGCACCCGCTTGTATGCGCGGATAAGGGCGACGAGCACGCGGGTCATTGCAAGAGCCGTCCCAGTTCCGCAGCGACCGCCGCAAAATCGGCTTCCCCCGCGCCGGGCCGGGCGATCAGCACCAGATCCCGGAAGGGCGCCTCGCCGAAGCGGGTCCGGTCGAGATACGCCTTGACCCGCCGGCGAAGGCGATTGCGGACGACGGCGTTGCCGACGTGCTTGGAAACCGTGATCCCGATGCGGGATCCGCCGCGCGCTTCGGCGGCGAGGAGGACGAAAAGAGGCCCGGTCTGCCGCTTGCCCCGACGCTGGACTCGTGAAAAGTCGCTCCGGCGGCGGAGCGACTGATAGAGGCGCATCGGGCGACGTGGTGAGAAACCGCGCTCAGACGGAGAGGCGGTGACGACCCTTTTTACGGCGCGCCGCGAGGACCTTACGGCCGTTCTTGGTGCTCATGCGCTCGAGGAAACCATGGACGCGCTTGCGTCGGCGGTTGTGCGGCTGGAAAGTCCGTTTCACGAAACTGGTACTCCAAACAAGGGTAAACGAAAAGCACTGTATTGTACCGGGATGAGAGCACCCGAGTCAAGAGAATTCTCAGGATTGCGAATGGCTCCTATGTTGTCCACACCTGTGGACAGGGCTGTGGATAGCCTACCGGGAGGACTCGGCGCAAAGCCTTGCAGCACGGGCGTTCCTGCCGCAGAAATGGGGCCTGCAAAAGTTGCGGAGAATGCCGAAAAGCGCTCGGTTTATCGAGACATTAAGCCCGCTTGCAGCCTGTGGATAAGTGTAGAAAACGGGGGACAACAAACCGCAGGAAGCCGCCCTCGCCTTGCCAATCCGGTAGCCTCATCTCTCCGGTCCATCGACGGGCCGGCCGGTATCTTTTGGCAGGTTTATTGGATGCACACTTCCCTCGCGGATGCCCAAACTTCGGACCTCTGGGCGGCAGCGCTGGAGCTACTCGAACCACGCTATAACAAGCCGGTGTTCGAAATGTGGCTCAAGCCGATGCGCTTGGTCGAGCTCACGCCGAACGAGATCGTGCTCGCAGTGAACACGACGTTTGCCCGCGATTGGGTTGAAAACCGGCTCAAGAACGACATCACGAGCGTCCTCCACGACATCCTGGGCGCGGAGATCGCGTTACGGGTCGTGGTCGATCCGGGCGCCGGGACCGAGAGCGTCCCGACGGCCGTGCCGGCCAAACCGGCGGCAATGGCCGACGACCTGCGGGTGGGGAACCTCAATCCCCGCTACACCTTCGATGACTACGTCGTTGGGAATTCCAACCGCTTCGCCCACGCGGCCTCGCAAGCCGTGGCCGAAGCGCCCGCAATGGCCTATAATCCACTGTTTCTGTACGGCGGGGTTGGCCTCGGCAAAACCCATCTTATGCACGCGATCGGCCACCGCGTGTTGGCGCGCAATCCGAACGCCAACATCGTGTACGTCTCGAGCGAGAAGTTCACCAACGAATTCATCATCGCGATCAAGAACAATCAAACGGTCGAGTTCCGCAACCGCTATCGGCACGTCGACGTACTGCTGATCGACGATATCCAATTTCTCGAAGGCAAGGAACAAACCCAAGAAGAGTTCTTTCACACCTTCAACTCGCTGCACGAGTCGCAAAAGCAACTGGTTATTTCGAGCGATCGTCCGCCGAAAGAAATTCAGACGCTCGAGTCGCGCCTGCGCTCGCGCTTTGAATGGGGACTGCTCACCGACATTCAACCGCCCGATTTTGAGACGCGCGAAGCGATTCTGCGCAAGAAGGCGGAGACCGAACAAGTTCCCGTACCGGACGACGTGCTCGCGTTCATCGCAAAAGTCATCCCGTCCAACATCCGCGAACTCGAAGGCTCGCTCATCCGCGTCGTCGCCTTTGCCAGCTTGACCAAGTCGACGATCACGGTCGAACTCGCGGCGGAAGTGCTCAAGAACGCGGTGGCGGCGGCGCCGATGCATCGCGTGACCATTCCACTGATCAAAGATAAGGTCTCGAAGTTTTTCGGCATCTCGATCAAGGAGATGGAAGCGCAGCGTCGCGATCAGCGCGTCACGATGCCGCGCCAAGTCGCAATGTACATCGCGTGGCAATTGACGGGCGCCTCGCTGCCGCAGATCGCGCGTGAGTTCGGCAAGAAAGACCACACGACCGCGATGTACGCGCGCGACAAGATCGCCGACCTCATGGACTCCGACGAAGCCTTCCGCAACCGCGTCCGCACCCTCATCGCCCAAGTCCAGTCCGACTAACAACCCTTGCGCCGCATACAACCGCGCGTGATAAGAGCCCGGGGGGATAACCCGCCGGGCCTTTTCTTTGGAACGCAACCTGTGGGGCAATCCTTGCACAGGCTTCCCAAACCAGCGTGGATAATGCGAATGCGCGCACGTATGGGGGAAAGCGGGGATGGACGGCGTCTCCCGTGCACACCCTCTAAATCGCGCAAACGCTGTAACGACGGCGGTTTGCCCGATTCATACACGCCGTGCACGTGCCTACTGATACGACGGTTATCTTCAATACTTATAAACGAACGCGTCGGGGACGCGACGGAGCGGTGGACGAGTGAAGTTTACGTGTAGTACCAAAGACATCGCTTCGGCAGTCGGTGCTGCAAGCAAGATCGTGAACGCGCACACGACGGTGCCGATTCTTTCGAACGTGCTCCTCACGGCCGACGAATCCGGCATCAAGGTGCGCGCGACCGATCTGGAACTGACGCTCGAGCAATCGTTCCCGGCGGAGATCTCCGAACACGGCGCGGTTACCGTGCCGGCCAGGCTGTTCTCGGGCTATCTCGGCAACTTGCCGGCCGGATTGCTCGAACTCACCGGTTCGCCCACGCGCGCCTCGATCAAGGCCGAGCGCTCGAACTATGATTTTCTCGCCCTCCCGCCGGATGAATACCCGCCGCTGCCCACCGCCCAAAAGGGCGCGTCGTTTGCCATCGCCGCCAAGAAGTTCCGCGACGGCGTGAACTCCACAATTTTCGCAGCGTCGAGCGAAGAGGCGCGCGGCGCGGTGCTGATGGGTACGCTGCTCGAACTCGAGGGGTCGTCGATCACCCTGGTTGCGACCGACGGATACCGGCTTGCGAAATGGACCGGTACGCTCGATCGTCCGTTCGAGGGCACGGCTAAGTACATCGTTCCATCGCGAGCGCTGGCTGAGGCGGCCCGCAATCTTGGGTCGGCCGAGATGCTCGAAGCAACGGCGCTCGGGGCGCAGGCAAACCAGCTCATGCTCACGGCGGGAACAACCTCCATCGTGGTGCGTCTCGTCGATGGGCAGTACCCGAATTACGGGCAAGTGATTCCGGCCAAATTCGACCGCTCGGTCACCGTAAACACGAGCGCCTTGATCGGCGGCTTGCGCCGAGCCGAACTCGTAGCCGGCGACCGCGCCTCGATGGTCAAACTCGAAGTTACGAACAACACGCTGATGATCACGGCCAAATCCGATGTCACCGGCAATGCCTACGAAGAGCTGGAAGTCGAACAGACCGGCGACGATCTCACGATCGCCTTCAACGCGCGCTATCTGGTCGAGATCCTCAACCACGTGGATTCCCCGCAGACCGTACTCGAGTTCCTCGGGCCGCTCTCGCCCGCTGCGATCCGGCCGCTCGAAGCGAACGATCTCGGCACGCAGCTCTTCGTGTTGATGCCGCTGCGCCAGTAGGCGTTTTTGCTCCTCACCGCGCTGCGTCTGGCCGACTTTCGCAACTACCCGGCGCTCGACTTCGCGCCGGCGCCCGGACTGAACGTCTTCGTCGGACCGAACGCGCAAGGGAAGAGCAATTTGCTCGAGGCGATCGCGATGCTCGCCATCGGCAAATCGTTTCGGGCGCGGCGCGAGAGCGAGTTGATTCGCGATGGCACGCAACTCGCGGAAATTGCCGGCACAGCACAAGTTCCGGCCGGCGAGATCTTCTTGCGGGCGTCGATCGCGCGGTCCGGCAACGGCGCGCGAAAAACGTTTGACGTTAACGGTTCGGCGGTGGGCTTCGCGCGGTTTCTCGGGCGCGCGCGGGTAGTCACGTTCGTGCCGGCCGACTTGCAGCTCGTAGCCGGCGGCCCGGCCCTGCGGCGCACGTTTCTCAACGGCGCGCTCGCGCAGCTTTCGCCCGCGTATTATCGCGATCTCGCGCGCTACGGAAAAATCGTGCAGCAGAAAGCCGCGTTGCTGCGCGGCGCGATTGCACCCGATCGCGAACTGTTGTTGGCGTACAACGAAGAATTGCTGACTCCCGGCGCGGGACTCATCGCCGCGCGCGCGGCCTTCGTCGCCGACATTGCGGCGGCTGCGGACGGCGTGTACGAACGGTGGACCGGGACACGCGAACGCGTGGCGATCACCTACGCGCCGAACGTGGGCGCGCCCGATGCCGATCCGCGCGCGGCGCTTGAAGCCGCACTCGCGAACAACCTCGATGCGGAGCTGCGCCGTAAGACGACGCTCGTTGGGCCGCATCGCGACGACCTGCGCCTAACGATCGACGGGCGCCCGCTCGACGCGTTCGGTTCGCAAGGACAGCAGCGCACGGCGGTACTTGCACTCAAGGTTGCCGAATACGAAACCATGCGCTCCCGGGCCGGCGACGCCCCGATCCTCTTACTCGACGACGTGCTCTCCGAACTCGATGCCGAGCGCGCGGGCGGTTTTCTTGCTGCGGTCGGCACGTTCGAACAGGCCTTTCTCACGACCACCGACTTGCCGGCGCGTTTCGATGACGCGGCGCGCTTCCGCATTTCTGCGGCGACGATCGCCGCGTGCTAAGCAAACTCGGCACGGCGCTGGCCGGCTGGCGTCCGAGCGCGGGGCGTCCGGGCGATCCGCTCACGGTGATTCGCGCCGCGTGGGCCGATATCGTTGGTGACGACGTTGCGCGCGCCGCGCAGCCCGTAGCGCTGACGGGTTCGGCGCTCGTCGTCATCACCGCATCCGGCGCGTGGAGCCACCAGCTCTCGTTTCTCGAGCGCGAGATCATCCGCAGCGTGGTCGCGCTCGGGGTTCCGCAAGTCGAGCGGCTGCGCTTTCGCATCGGTACGATTCGCGCGGCGCGCGGCGCCGGCGGACGGCGGTTGGTGCGCAGTGCCGTCGCCGGCGCACTCCCGGCCGGAAAACCGGTTAGCGCCGACGACGCGGTAGCGCGCTTTCGCGCCGTCGTCGAGCGCCGGCGCAATGCCCATCGCGCCGCCGGCGGCGCGTTCTGTGCGACCTGCGGCGGAGCGATCGCCACCGGCGACCGCTGCCGTCCGTGTGCCGACGGCGAGGAACGCGGCGTGCGCGAGCAGTGCGAACGCATCTTGTTCGATGCGCCCTGGCTCGACCCGGAAGCCGTGATCACGCAAGTCGACGGGCTTACCGCCGAGGCCTACGATCGGATCCGCCGCAGGCTGCTCCGCGCTTGGGTTGATGAGCTTCGGTTGGCGCGCAAACGGCACGCCGTCAAGGCCGAAATCGACCGCATCCGTATCCGCAAATTGGCAAGCTCGTACGTCCTGCTCGAAACGCGCATCGACCCAAACCGGCTGGAATTGGACTCGCCGGTGCGTCAAAACGCGCTCGGCGACTTGTACGCCTTCATACGCGAGGTCGAATCGGGGAAATAGGGGAGCTAAATCCTCGGTTTTGAGGTGAAAATTTTCGCGGGTGGCGAAGTGGTAGTGTCGGAATGCAAGATTATACAGGCGAACAAATCGAGGTCCTGCGGGGCCTCGAAGCCGTCCGGAAACGTCCGGGCATGTACATCGGGAGTACGTCGGAACGCGGCCTTCACCAACTCGTTTACGAAGTGGTCGATAACGCGGTCGACGAGGCCCTCGCCGGCTATTGCACCGAGATCGATGTCGTTATTTACAAGGACGGCTCGGTTTCGGTGAACGACAACGGCCGCGGAATTCCGGTCGACATTCACGCCGAGGAACAGCTGCCGGCCGTCGAGGTCGCAATGACCATCTTGCACGCCGGCGGCAAGTTCGGCAAGGGCGGCTACAAGGTGTCCGGCGGCTTGCACGGCGTCGGGGTGTCGGTCGTCAACGCGCTCTCATCGCAAATGACGACGCGCGTGCGCCGCGACGGGAATCTCTACGAGATCAAGTTCGAGCGCGGTATCACGTCGACGCCGTTCAAGAAGATCGGCAAATCCGAGAGCAACGGCACCTATCAGTGGTTCAAACCGGACGCCGAGATTTTCGAGACGCTCGATTTCTCGTGGAACACGCTCGAGAAGCGGTTGCGCGAACTCGCCTTTCTCAATCGCGGCCTGCGCATAACGATGAAAGACGAGCGCGTCGAAGTCGAGGGCGACAAGCCCAAAGAGAAGATTTACTTTTACGAGGGCGGCATCGTCTCGTTCGTCGAGTGGCTCAACGAGAACAAAGAAGCGCTGACGCCGGTCATTTCGACCAACGGCGAGCGCGACGGTAACCTCGTTGAATGCGCGCTGCAGTGGACCGACGGCTACAACGAAGTCGTCTACTCCTATGCGAACAACATCAACACGATCGAAGGCGGAACGCATCTTATCGGCTTCCGCACTGCGGTCGCCACAAAGGTGAACGAATACGCGCGCAAGCGCGGCATGCTCAAGGATGCCGACGCGAACCTCTCCACCGACGACTGCATGGAAGGCCTGACCGCGATCGTTTCGGTGAAGCTGCAAGACCCGCAGTTCGAAGGCCAAACGAAAACCAAGTTGGGCAACGCGAAGCTGCGCCCGATCGTCAACGCGCTCGTCACCGAGCGGCTCGATTTCTTCCTCGAGGAAAATCCGAAGATCGCGCGAGTCATCGTCGAGAAGTGTATGTCGGCGGCGCGCGCCCGCGAAGCCGCCAAAAAAGCCCGCGATCTCACCCGCCGTAAGAACGCGCTCGACGGCAGCGGCCTGCCCGGCAAGCTGGTCGATTGCAAATCGCAAGATCCGGAAAGCTGCGAGATTTTTCTGGTGGAAGGCGATTCGGCCGGCGGCACCGCCAAGGGCGGCCGTGATCCGAACACGCAAGCGATCTTGCCGCTACGCGGTAAGATCCTCAACGTTGAAAAATCGCGACTCGACAAGATGCTCGGCAACGAAGAGATCCGGACCATGATCACGGCCTTCGGCACGGGTTTCGGCGAAGAGTTCAACGCCGACAAGCTGCGCTATCACAAGATCATTATCATGACCGACGCCGACGTCGACGGTTCGCACATCCGCACGCTGCTCTTGACGTTCTTCTATCGCCAAATGAAAGCGCTGGTCGAGCGCGGGTACGTGTACATCGCGCAGCCGCCGCTCTACGGCGTGAAAAAAGGCAAGAAGCAGTGGTGGGCGTTCACCGAAGAAGAACTCAAGCTCATCTTCGACGGCGACGATCCCAAAGAGTTCACCATCCAGCAGTTCAAGGGTCTCGGAGAAATGGATGCCGAGCAGCTCGCCGATACTACGATGGATCCGAATAGCCGCCGCCTCAAACAGGTGACGCTTGACGAAGCCAGTGAGGAAGCCGAGCGCATGTTCACCACGCTGATGGGCGACAAGGTCGAACCGCGCAAGCTCTTCATTCAGGAGTACGCCCGGACCGTTCGCAACCTCGATCTCTAGTGGATTCGCCTGCGGCGAATCCTTCGCGTTCGGGCTTGCGCCCGATCCGCCCTCATCAAGTCGTAACGATCCGGTAACGGGAACGGCGTGGGTGAAGGCCCAAACGCCACACGTTGAGTGAGCGCCTGATGTCACAACGCCGCCGGTGGGGTAGCGCCCTCGCGATCGCTGCGGCGCTCGTGCTGGCGCTGGCATTGACGCATCACGCGATCGCGAAGTTCGCCGTCGAGCGCGGGCTCGGCGCGGCGATCGGCTACGACGTCCGGTTCGGCGACATGGCGCTCGGCTGGTCGCACGCGACGTTCACCAACATGCACGTCGGCAAGAACGGCGATCCGGTACTCGACGCGGCCCGCGTCGATGTCGACTACGCTCTGCGCGACATCTTTCCGGGCGGCAAACACCGCTTTGGCTTCGCCGGCGTTGCGATCGACCGGCCGACGCTGACGCTCGTCCGGCACGCCGACGGTTCGTTCAACTTCAACCGCGGCGGTACGTCGTCGTCGCCGCCGGCCTCGACGCAGGCCGCCGCCGAGCCGCTGCTCTTTAGCGCGCGGGTGCGCGACGGCACGATCAAACTCATCGACCAAGCGCCGCTCGAGCGCGACCTCGCCGAACAAGCCGTCGTCGGCGTGTCGATCGACGCCTCGGTGCAGTCCAATGCGCGCACGGTCGCGCGCATCGACGGTACGCTCGTCGGGCGGCGCTCGCAGTCGGCGCCGATCGCGCGCTGGCCCCTGAGCGTTCGGTCCGTCATCGATTACTCGCGCGGCTTTGCGATGCACCGTTTCCGCGCGCCGCAACTTCCGTTGCGTGGGATGCTGAACTTTCTGGTGCACGCGCCGATCGCAAGATTCGACGACGGCGTGATGCGCGATGTCGATGTGCGCGCGTATGCGATCGGCATCGAAGCGCAAACGCCGTTCGGCTATCGCCTCGGCGGCGGCGGCGCGCTCGACGGCGCGCAGATCGCGCTGGGCCCGCTGGCGAAACCCATTCGCGATTTGCACGGGCGCATCGACCTCTTCGACGACGGCGTCACCGCACCGGACTTGCACGGCATCGTGGCCGGCATGCCGCTGCAGATTCGCGGCGGCATGTACGACTTTGCGAACGTGCACTTCAGGCTCGGCATTACGGCCGATCCGCAACTCGCCCAGTTGCGCGAGCTCTTCACGTTCTTGCGCGATCAGCCGGTGCGCGGACCGTTGCATGTGGAAACGCTCGTGACGGCGAGCGCCGCGCAACCATTGATCCGCACGGTCATTTCGTCGCCGCGCGTGTACTACGCCAAAATTCCGCTCGATCGCGCCGGTGGTACGGTCGACTACGAAGACGGGATCGTTTCGTTCGGCGGCTTTCACACCGGCTTCGGCGCGCTGCAGAGTTCGCTCGCCGGCGAGGTTGCGGTGAGTCAACCTGTGGCCGAACTCGAAGGCGCCGTGCACGTTGAGGGACCGGCATCGTCGCTGCCGTATGCGCAAGCGATTGCAGCCGGCGAAACGATTCGCGCCGATGCGATCGTCGGCGGCAGCGGCGTGAACGGCTTCCGCGCGCGCGGCACCATCGATTCCGATGGCGCGCACGGCTCCGGTGCGGGCTTCCTTGCGATCGACGAACACGGCACGGGCGAAGTGGGGCCGTTTCTCTTTACGCGCGATAACGGCTCGGTGCTCGCGGGCGCGTTCCGGCTCGAACGGGCCACCTCGATCAGCGCGGGCTGGGCGGTCGCGGAACACTATCGTTTCGCCGTGCCGGAACGCATCGCGGCTTTGCCCGGCGTGCAGATCGTCGGGTTCCCGGACATCGGCGGTATCGTCGACGCGGCGATCGTCGCCGGCGGACCGCCGAGCGATTTTGCCGTTACCGGTCACGTGCAGATGCACGACGCGCGCTTCGAACACTATCCACTCGGCACGCTCTCCGCGGATCTCGGCGGCACGTTTGATGATATGCGGCTCCACGGCATTCGTCTGGATGGTCCGCGCGGCCGATTCAGCGGCGATGGCGCCGTTGCGCGCGGCGTGTTCGGCGTGCGCGGCACCTACGACGGCTCGCTCGCCGATCTGCGCGTGTTCACCGGTGACATCGGCGGACGGGGCACCGTGCACGCACCGGTCGCGGCACTGGTCGACGACCGCGGCGTAACCGTGCAGACGGCCGGCGCGGTGCTCGGCGGCGGCAGCATTCACGGCGTCGCGCTCGGAGCGGCCGCCGGAACGATGACGATTGCGGGCACCACCGTGCGAATCGTCACCGGCGCCGCGACGCTCGATGGTGCGCACGCGGTCGCGGCCGCGCGCGGCGGAGAAACGGCGATCTCGATGGTCGGCGTGCCGGCGGCGGCGTTCGCCGGTTCGGGTCTGCCGCTCGATGCCGGCCGCGTTTCGATCTTTGGCCTCGGTAACTTGGAGCGGCCGTCGTTTCACGGCAGCATCGATCTCGACCGCGGTGTGGCGCGCGGCTACCCGCTCGGCGGCTGGGTCGATATCGCGCTGGACGGACGCACGCTGAGCATTCGCGACGGGATCGCGGCGCTGGGCGGCACGTACGGCCGTCTCGGCGGGCGCATCGACGACATCGGCGGCAGTGACTTCCGCTACGACCTCGATGCGGGCGTGGCGCTGGGGGACGTCGGCGACGTGATCCACGATCTGCATTTGCCGCTGCGTCATGCCGACGGCAGTTTCGGCGCGCGGCTGCACGTGTTCGGCGGCAGCGACGCGCCGTCGATCGCGGGCACGGTTGACGCACCCGAAGGCTCGTATAACGGCTTGCCGTTTCGCGATGCCGGCGGGCGGCTTGCGGTGACGAACGGCGCCATCCGCGTCGATCAGGGCCGGGTCACGGTCGGGAGCACGCACGCCGCGTTCAACGCGTCGGCCGGCGACGGCGCGCTCGCGCTTTCGGTGCGCAGCCCGGCCGCAAACCTGGCCGATTTCGACGACTACTTCGATGAAAGCGAGATCATGGCCGGAACCGGCGCCTTGAACTTCAGCTTCAGCAATTCCGGCCGGAAGACGACGACCGCCGGCAGCGTGGCCCTGACCGGGACCCGGCTCCGGCGCTTTCCGCTCGGGACCGTGAACGGGCACTGGTCGACCGCCGGCGGCACGATCGCCGCGGACCTCGCGATCGCCGGTGCGGCCGGCGCCATGCACGCCGGCGGCACGATCGTCCCGGCAGCTGCGGGCCCGATCGATGCGCTGCGCCGGGCCCGCATCGCGGCCGACGTCACGGCGAACAGCGTCGATCTCGGCACGTTCCTCCCCGCGGCCGGCTTCACGTATCCGATCCTCGGGCGTTTCACCGCCGGCGGCCAGATCGCGGGCGTCTTTCCGCGGCTGGCCATCGGCGGCCACGCGTCCGTGGCGGGCGGCCAGATCGGACCGTTTCCGGTGCTCAGCGCCGATGCCACGACGCGGATCCTCGGCAACCGCGTCTCGATCGATACGGCCAGCGCCGATCTTGGCTTCGTGCAGCTAACCGCTAACGGCGTGGTGGGGCTTACGCCGGCCGATCCGCTCTCGCTCCACGTCCATGCCTCCGTTCCCGACCTCGCCACGGCCGTCCGGCGGGCACTGCCGCGCAAGAACGTCGATGTGGCCGGCGCACTCGAGTCCGACGTCCTGATCACCGGCTCGTACGCCAAGCCCCAACTCACCGCCGGCTTCGATGCGACCAAGCCGCGTTACGGGCCGCTGCTGGTGCAGCGCATCATCGGCAACCTCGAGAGCGACATGCATACGGTCAGGCTCAACAGCGCCGAGTTCGTGCTCAACCACGGCTCGGCGGTGATCGCCGGGTCCCTCCCGATCTCCCTCAATCCGGCCGGCATCGGGCCGCCCCAGGCGCCGCTCTCGATCACGGCCGACGCGCACAGCGTCGACCTGACGTCGCTGGCGCCGCTGCTTCCGGGCGCGGGGACGAAGCTCACCGGCACGGTCGATGGGCATCTCGCGCTCGAGGGCACGGTCCGCTCACCGCGCGTGCTCGGTACGGTCAGCCTCACGAACGGCTCCTACGTTTCGAGCGTCGAGACCTCGCCGATCCGGGATGCCAGCGCTCAGCTAGCTTTTGAAGGAACGTCCGTCGCGCTCCAGGCGCTGCACGCCCGGGTCGGCAACGGCTCGGTCGACGCATCCGGCCGGCTCGACTTGCCGATCCCGGGCGCACCCCCGCAGGGCTACGCGATCACCATCGCCGCCAAGGGCGCGCAGGTGAACGTCCCGGCGTTGGGCGGCGGCACGATCGACGGCACGGCCAAGCTGGTGAGCGGGTCCCAGCTGCCGACCCTCAGCGGCGACGTGACGCTGACCAACGCCACGATCCCCTTCGCCGCGATCTTCCGGCCGTCGAGCGCCCCGGCCGAGGCGGCGGCCGGCGGCGCGCCGCCGTTCGACCTCGCCTTCGACCTGCGCGCCGACACCAAGAACATCCGGATCAAGTCGCCGATCATCGACGTCGGCGCGGCCGGCACCATCGTGCTGACGGGCACGCTGCGTTCGCCGCGGGCGGCCGGCCAGGTTACGGCCACCCGCGGCGGCGTGTTCTCGACCTACCAGCGCCTCTTCCGCATCCAGGACGCGACCGTGACCTTCGACCCGAATGCGGGCATCGTCCCGAACCTCGACCTGCACGCGACCGCGCACGTGGAGAACCCCGATCCCGATCCCAGCCGCAACGCGATCGGCAGCGCCGACATCACGGTCGCGGTCACCGGCCCGGCCGACGCCTACACGATCAGCTACGCATCGCAGCCGGCGTATTCACAAGCGCAGATCGTGGCGCTGCTGGTCGACCTGCCGGTGCTCGGCTCGTTGAATTTCGGTCCCGGCACGCTGGCCGGCACCCTCCGCGGCGCGCCGGGCGAATCCGACGCGTTTCTTCCCCCCGGTGTGACACCGTATAAAACCGGCGTCACGCCGATCCAGCAAGAGGCGTTCTCGTTGTTCAATACGCAGCTCACCCAGCGCTTGCTCTCTCCGCTCGAGAACGCACTCGGCGGCGCGACCGGCTTGACCGATTTGCAGCTCACGCTCGACTACGGCGGCCGCGTCGGCTACACGGCGCGCCAGCAGCTCTCGCGCAAGCACGCGGTCTACGCCACGGTTGGTCAGGTCCTTAGCTATCCGACGCGCACGCAGATCGGCTTCGCGTCGCGGCCCGATCCGGCGACGACGATCAGCTTCAACTACTTCCAGCAGAACGGCACGCCGTACTACAGCAACTCGATCTTCGGCAATACAAGCACGGTCGAAGTGATCAACGGCGTCCAGCCCCTCAGCGACCGCCAAGGCTTCAGCTTCTCGATTACCCGGACTTATCCGTAGGCTCTAATGCACATACACAAGGCCATCCAAGAGTGGAACGATAAAGTTCGGGCCCGGGAACCCGCCACAGAGCGTGCGCGTTTGGTTTCCCAGAGGTGCGCTAGCCCGCGCCCCAGTTTGCTCGCTCGCAGGGACAGAAGTTTGCTCGATTGGTTCGGCCGCGCGCCGCGAACGGGGCTCGCGCTCCTCGCATTGTTCGGTCTCCTCATGCCGCCCGCCGTGGGCGCGCCGACCCCGTCCCCCGCCGCTGCACCAACCGTGGCCCCCGCAGCTGCACCAGCGCCCGCGAGCGCACCGAACGTCGTCGACGTTTCGGTTACCGGGAACACGCATATTCCGACCGATCGTATTCTGGCGGTCGTCCGCACGAAGATCGGCCAGCCGTTCGATCCCGCGGTCGTCACGGACGATCTGCGCGCCATCAACGATCTCGGCTTTTTCGCCGATCAGGCGCCGCCGGTCATCAAGCAGCGCCCCGACGGCGTTTCGGTTACGTTCCGCGTCGTCGAGAACCCGGTCGTAACGAGCATCCGTTTTCAGGGCAACCGCGCCGTCTCCGTCGACACGCTCAGCGCGTTGATGGATACCGCCCAAGGGCAAGTGTTCAATCTCAAGACGTACCAAGAAGACGTCTTGAAAATCAATTCGTATTACGACAAGATCGGCTACGGCGGGCAAGTGCCCTCGCACGTCACCGACGTCAACATCGATACCGCCGGCGTGCTGACGCTGACGATTCAAGAAGGCTTGACGGTTCGGCACATCATCATCGTCCCACCGCCCGATGCGGACCCGGTGTTGCCGCCGCGGTTGATCACGCAAGCGCTCGTGACCAAAGAAGGCAGTTCCTACTCCGAAGCGCAGCGCGACAAAGACGTCGACAAACTCAAAGAGCTCTACAAGCAATACGATCTCACGATCGGCGATTTTGAAGCCGGCATCGATCCGGCGACGGTCGACACCAAGGCCGGCACGGCCGACGTGCGGTACGCAATCTCCGTCGCGCGCGTCGGTGCGGTCGAGATCACCGGCAACACATCGACGCACGACGACGTGATCCGCCGCGAACTGCGGCTCAAGCCCGGCATGCTCGTCACCGACTCGGGCGTGCGCAACGATTACAACCGCCTCAACAACCTCGGCTTCTTCGAGAAGGTCGACGTAACGTCGAACCCCGGACCCGACCCGAAGAAGCCGTCGTTCGTCACGCTGAAATGGTCGGTCAAAGAGCAGCGCACCGGCACGGCGCAAATCGGCGCCGGCTATTCGGGCGGCTTGACCGGTACCGGTCTCACCGGCAACATCTCGTATTCGCAGAACAACATCAACGGCACGGGCAACGGCGCCTCGATCCGGTTCGAAAAAGGCACGCAAGTCGGCGATGCCCAGCTCTCGTTCACCGTGCCGTACCTCGGCAACTCGGAACGATCGAACAAGTACAGCCTCGGTGCGACGGTGTTCACGCAGTCGCAGACCAACTACTATCCGGTCTATCTCGCGACGGCGGCGCCCGCGCCGGGCATCACGTCGACGCCGATTCCGGCGGGTGTGAACATCCCGGTTTCGATCGTGCCGGCCAATCCGACCAACTACATCCTCGAGAGCGGCGTCGCGGCGACGTACCAAACCGCCTCGACCGGCTTCAGCACGACGCTCGGCCGCCGTTTCTCGGATTACGTCCGGGGTTCGATCGGCGTGAATATCCAAGAAGTGCAAGCTAGCGCGTCGGTTCCGCTGCCGTACTACTTCCCGAGTTCGCAAACCCTCAACCCGGTAGCGCAGCTCAACACGAGCGGCGTTATCGACACCTCTTCAAACAGCGCGTCGAACGCCATCGGCATCAGCGCGCCCTCGCTCGCGCAGATCGATTCGACGCGGCCGTACGCGCTGCACAGCCTCGTGTTCGGCCTCGGCAGCGACACGCGCGACGACATCCAGAATCCGCGCAACGGCTGGAACGTTTCCGGTACGGATGAAGTCTCGAACACGAACATCGGTTCGGCGTTCGACTACTCGCAGTACACCTTTGATGTGGCGCGCTTCTTCCCGGTGCTCAAACGCTCGACGTTCGGCGCGCACGTGCGCTACGGCGTCACTACCGGCGCCATTCCGGTCAACAAGCTCTTCACGTTCTCCGACCAAGAATTGCGCGGCTACACCAACCCGTTCTACGGCACGAACATCGCGCTGATCCAAGCGGAACTGCGCTACCCGCTCACGGCCGATCGTAAATTCTCACTCGTCATCTTCGGCGACGACGGCGCGACGCGCATCGTCGGCGGACAGCAGATCAACAGCGACAACTCGACGACCGACCTCAACGCCTTCATCTGGCACGCGGATGCCGGCATCGGCGTTCGGTTCGACGTCCCGCAACTCGGCCTACGCACCCTGCGGCTCGACTTCGCCCACGGCACGCTCGGCTCGCACATCTCGTTTGGTATTGGACAGACGTTCTAATCACGATGAAGAACTCACGCAACGCTTCACGCATGGCGGCCTTGGCCGCGCTCGCATTCGCACTGATCGCGGCACCGGCGGCCATTGCGGCCGACACCGCCGACATCGGTTTCGTCGATCAGGGTGCGCTCTCGGCGCTGCCGTCGTTCGCGGCAGCGAAACGGCAGATCGACGCCTACGGCACCGACCTGCAAAAGCAATACATCGGCCGCGCGCGTAACGCTTCACCGTCCGAGCAGCAACGGCTGAGCAGCGATTTCCAGCAGAAGATCGCCGACAAGCAGCGTCAGGTGCTCGGACCGCTTTTCCGGCGCGCCCAAATTGCGATCGCTTCGGTCGCTTCGAGCCATAATCTCTCGGTGGTCGTCGACAAACAGATCGTCATCGTCGGCGGTGAGGACATCACCGGCGGCGTGCGCGATCTGCTCACCGGCGTCGGCGAACCGGTGCCGCCGGTCAATACGCCGCCGCCGTCGAGCGTCGGCTACGTCGACCAAGCCGCGATCGATGCGCTCCCCTCGATGAAGAGTGCCGCCGATGATTTCCAGAAGTTCAAGGCGACGCAAGATCAGCAAACGTCGGTGAAGTTCAAGGCTGCAAAGACGCAAGCCGACCGCGACGCGATCTTGAAAGATTATCAGAAGACGCTCACCGACAAGCAGAATCAGACGCTCAAGCCGCTCGTCGACAAAACGCGCGACGCCATGGCCAGCGTGGCGCAGAAAAAGGGCTTGGTCCTGGTTGTCGACCGCAGCAACATCATCTACGGCGGCACGGATATCACGGCCGACGTGACCAGCGCGTTAAAATAGTGCGCCGACTGCTGGCGCTCGCCGCGTGCGGGTTGCTCGCCGCCTGTGCTCATGACGGTTCGTCCGCACCGCCGGCGGCCGCGTCGCCGGGTGCGGGCCGGGTCGGGTACGTTCGTATGGACGACCTGGTGAAGAAGCATCCGCTCTACGGACAACTCGCGCAATATAACGACAACATCGCGGCGCTGAACTTGAGCGCGATCGTGCCGACCGTGCTCGCCGCGGGTCCCGATCTCAAACGTGAAGAGGCGCGGCTCGAAGCGCAGCTGGATGCGGCCGCCAAACGCACGGATGCGCTGCTCGCGGCCAAGGGCAAGAGTTATCAAGACCGCGAAAACGCGGCGATTGCCGCCGCGCTGCGAAGTGCGGGCGCACCGTCGGGTCCGAGCGTCGCCGGCATTCAATCGCAGATGGAAGGCACGGCCAAGACGCAGGCCGCCGGCGCCGGTGCGCAAGCGCAGCGCGATCTCGATGCGTACCGCAAGCAGCTCGAGGCGCAGGACATGGCGCAGATCACCGCCGCGCAGCACACGCTCGCGGCCCGCGCCGACCGCACCTACCGCGCCAAGGCCGACGAACTCAACGCGACGGAAGCGTCGCTCTCGCTGCTCTTGGCGAACGCCGATGCGGCCGAGCGGCTCTCGCTGCGCACGCGGCTTTCGAGCTTGGCGATGGACGACGCTGCCCGCGACGATGCGAACAAAGCGCTGGCCGCGCTCGATCGCAAGGAAGCCGATTTGCTCGCGGCCGCGCGCAACCGCGACGCGCAAACGCTCGCCGCGTTGCAGACGCAGCTGCGCGGCGGTATCGAGACCGACCTGCACAAGCAGGTCGCGCAGATTCAAGCGCGGTCCGTGGCGCGTTTCCGCGAGCGGGCCGGCCAGTTGCAGACGCAATTCGCGCCCGGCAGCGGTCCGCTGATCGCGACGTCGCCGAACGGCGCCCCGCAAGTCAGCCCGAATCTCCCCCCCGCCTTGCGAGCGCGCATCGCGCAGCTCCACGCCGACTATACGCAGGCGTTCCAGAGCGATGCGAAAGCGACGATCGCCGACTTCCAGAAGACGCGGTCGGATCTCACCCGGCGCTACGCGCAGCTCACCGGCACCGATGCCGCGGCCACGCAGAGCGCACAACTGGAAATCCGTTCGCTTCAGAAGAAGCGCGACGACCTCTACGGGCAGATGGTTGCCCAAATCGACCGTGAAGTGAAGACGATCGCGCAAGCGCGCGGCATCTCGACCGTCGTTAGCACGGTCGCGCCGGCCGGCGGCGTAGATCTTACCGGTGACGCTATGAAAGACATCGAAACGCTCCATGAATAATCGCGTTGTTTTTGCGGCGCTCGCGGCGTCGCTCTTGGGAATGTCGGCGTGTTCGAAGCCGCCGCAGAGCGACATCGGACTCGTCGATGTGCAGCGGATCACCTCGAATTGGCCGAAATTTCTGAACTATCAGAACCAGCTCAATTCGGACGTGGCCGCGATCCGCAGTTCGCGTGCCTCGGATAACGATAAGACGCGCGAACTGCAAGGCCTGCAAGCACGTTTCGCCACGAACCAAACGGAATTGACGAATAACGTCCGCGATGCTGCGAACCAAGTCGCCAGCGATAAGCACCTGCGCTTTGTCTTCACGCGGCAGTTCGTCGGCTACGGCGGCGTCGACATCACCTCCGACGTCGAAAAAATTCTGCAGGTTGTGGAAAAGGCGACGCCGGCCCCGTGACCGGCGACCTCGGAACGCTCGCAGCAATCGCCGAGCGGACCGGCGGCCGGGTAATCGGTGATGCAGCGGTGCGCATCGCGCGCATCGCGGCGATCGACGACGTCGATGCCACCGCGCTGACGTTTGCAACGGACGAGCGTTTTCTGCGGGCCGCGCTCGAATCGCGCGCGGCGGCGATCCTCGCGGATGAAAAGCTCGTGGACCCGGCGGTGACCTACGCCAAGCCCATCGTAGCCGTCGCTTCGCCGCGCTTGGCGCTCGCGACGTTGCTCCGCGCGCTCGAAGCACCCCGGCCGAGCGGTCCCTATCAGCACCCCAGCGCCGTCGTCGATGCGAGCGCGAGGATCGGGACGAACGTTTACATCGGTCCGCTCGTGGCGATCGGCGAACGCGCGTCGATCGGCGCCGGCACGGTGCTTGCCGCCGGCGTCGTCGTCGGCGCCGATGCGCGCGTCGGCGCGGAGTGCATGCTGCACCCGCGCGCGTACGTCGCCGACCGCTGTATCCTCGGCGATCGCGTGGTATTGCAGGCGCAAGCGGTGGTCGGCAGCGAGGGCTTCGGCTGGGCGTTTCTCGAGAGCACGCTGCAAAAGATTCCGCAAATCGGCATCGTCGAACTCGGCGACGACGTCGAGATCGGTGCGAACACGTGCGTCGATCGCGCGCAAACGGGCATCACGTCGATCGGCAATGGCACGAAGATCGATAACCTGTGCCAAATCGGCCACAACTGCCGTATCGGAAAACACACGGCGATCGCCGCGTTGACGGGTCTGGCCGGAACGACGACGATCGGCGATTACGTGCAAGTCGGGGGGCAGAGCGGGTTCGGCGGTCACTTGACGATCGGGTCGCGCGCAAAGATCGGCGGGGGCTCCGAGGTGTGGAGTGATGTTGCGGCGGGCGCGACGGTCAGCGGCTCGCCGGCGCGCGACCACCGGGAAAATCTGCGGGTACAGGCGTACGTCCGGCGCCTTCCGAAACTCATCGAACGAGTCGAAGCCCTCGAACGTTCGCGCGCAAGCGACCATCCCGACGAGCATTGAACCCTGCAGAATCAAGCAACGCTCCGCAACGCGATCGAATTTTCGGGCGTCGGTCTGCATACCGGCCGGCCCGCGCGTGTTCGCGTCCAACCGGCAGCGGCCGGTAGCGGCCTGCGTTTCCGGCTCGACGATGCGGTTGAGTTTCCGGCGCATCCCGACTACGTGGTGGACACGCGCCGCGCGACCGTGCTCGGTTCGGGCGAACATCGCGTGTCGACCGTCGAGCACTTGCTCTCCGCACTGTTCGGCTGCGGCGTGACCAACGCGCTGATCGAGGTGGACGGCCCCGAAATCCCCGCCGCCGACGGCAGTGCGCGCGAGTTCGTGGCCGCAATCGACGCCGCCGGCGTTGCCGAACAGCCGTTGCCGCAGCCGCGCAACGTGGTGCGCGAGCCGCACGTGTTTCGCGACGGCGACAAGCTGCTCGCCATCGTCCCGGCGCCGGCGTTTCGCGTGCGCATGACGATCGACTTTCCGCCGCCCGTCGGTTCGCAATACGTCGACTACGACAGCCGTTCGGCCGAGTATCGCACGGCGGTCGCGCCGAACCGCACGTTCGGGTTCCGGCACGAAGTCGAAGCGCTGCTCGCGCGCGGTCTCGCGATGGGCGGCTCGCTCGACAACGCGATCGTGTTCGATGCCGACGGTCCGATGTCGCCGCTGCGCGCTGCGGACGAGCCGGGGCGGCACAAGGTGCTCGATCTGATCGGCGATTTCGCTTTACTCGGCGCGTATCCGCAGTGCGAGGTCATCGCGATCAAGAGCGGTCATGCGCTGCACTTCGAAGCGGTGCGCTCGCTCGTCGATCGCGCATCCGTTGCGGTAAGCGCGGGGTAACGGCATGGCCTTCATCGACGTGCGCGAGATCATGACGATCCTGCCGCACCGTTATCCGCTGTTGCTGATCGACCGCATCACCGAACTCGAACCGATGAAGTTCGCGCGCGGCTACAAGAATATCACCGCCAACGAGCCGATGTTCACCGGCCACTTTCCGGGCAACCCCGTGTTTCCGGGCGTGTACATGGTCGAAGCGTTGGCGCAGCTCGGGGGCACGATGGTGCTCGAGCCCGGCGACATGGCGCGCAAGCTCGTCTATCTCGTCGGCATCGACAAAGTGAAGTTTCGCCGGCCCGTCGTGCCGGGCGATCGGCTCGATATGGAAACGCGCATGCTGCGCGCGCGCCGCAACATCGGCTGGGTCTCCGTCGAAGCCACCGTCGACGGCAAACTCGCGTGCAGCGGAGAGATGATGTTCTCGATCGGCGCCGATGCGACGAGCACTGCCTACGATGCGACCATCCTGCACCAGTGATTCATCCCAGCGCCATCGTTCATCCGTCGGCAAATATTGCCAAGGACGTCGAGATCGGTCCGTACTGCATCGTCGGCGCGAACGTCGTTATCGGCGCGCGCTCGAAGCTGCTCGCGCACGTCGTGATCAACGGCCGAACGACGCTCGGCGAAGACGTGATCGTCCATCCGTTCGCCTCTCTCGGCGCAGCCTCGCAAGACCGTAAGGCCTCCGACGACATCTCGTACACGAAGATCGGAAACCGCACGATCATCCGCGAGTATGCCTCGATCCACCGCGCCACGGTCCCGGGCAACACCACGGCGATCGGCGACGATTGTCTCTTGCTCGCGTACACGCACATCGCGCACGACTGCACGATCGGCAACGACGTGACGATGTCGAATCTCGCGCAGCTGGCCGGACACGTCGTGGTCGAGGATCACGCCGGGATCGGCGGGATGGTCGGCGTGCATCAAGACGTGCGCATCGGCGCGTACGCGTTCGTCGGCGGGATGACCCGCATCACGCGCGATGTGCCGCCGTACTTCTTGGCCGAGGGCAACCCGGCCGAAGTGCACGGACTCAACAGCGTTGGTTTGCGGCGCCGGAATTTCGCCGCCGAGGCGATCGCCGATTTGAAGAACGCCTACAAACTGATCTATCGTTCGGGGCACAACATGCGCCAAGCGATCGACGTTTTGCGCGGCGAAATCGCGAGCGACGCGGGCCGTCATCTGCTCGCGTTTCTCGAAGCTCCGTCGGAACGCGGCATTTTGAAATGACGGCCACGCCGTTGCGCGTGTTCGTCAGCACCGGAGAAGCGTCGGGCGAGCTGCTGGCCGCCGACCTCATCGGCGCGATGCGGAAGTGCGGCGTGCCCATCGATGCCGATGGGATCGGCGGCGAGCGGCTCGAGAGCGCCGGCGTGCGGCTCACGCAGCGCAACGCGGGGTGGGCATCGATGGGCCCGCTCGACGCGATCGGAAAAATCCCCAAGCTGCTCGCCGTGGCGACGCGCATGGCGATCGCGCTGCGCGCGCATCCGCGCGACCTGATCGTGCTGGTCGATTTCGGCGCGTTCAACCTGCGCCTCGCCCGCCTGATCCGGATGCTCGGTTCGACGACGCCGATCTTGTATTATTTTCCGCCGGCGGCGTGGCTCGACGACCCCAAGCGCGCGCGCACGGTCGCCGAGTTGTGCGATCCGCTCACCGCCTTCGCGCACCAGCGCGATTTCTATCAGTCACTCGGGTTGCCGATTAGCTACGTCGGCCATCCGCTGGTTTCGACGATCGCCGCGCGCCCCGAGCGGCCGCCGGCGCCGCCCGGCGGCGGTGTGGTTGCGCTCTTGCCCGGCAGCCGGACCGGTGAAATTGCGCGCCATACGCCGCGTCTGCTCAACGCCCTCGCGCTGCTGCGCGAACGCCGGCCGGAGATCAGCGCCGTGCTGCCCGCCATTGATGCGGCCGCCTACGCGGCGTTCGAAGAGTTATTGCGCTTGCGCTCGCCGTTGCCGGTAACGCTCGTACGTTCTGCGCGCGAAGCGCTGGCCGTGGCCGACGCGGCGGCGGTTGCATCGGGAACCGCGGTGCTCGAAGCCGCGCTGCTCGAAGTTCCGACCATCTCGCTGTACGTGCTCTCCGAGGCCACGGCCAAAGTCGCGCGGCGCGTGTACCGCCGCCGCTTCATCACGCTGCCGAACCTCGTGCTCGACGAGCCGGTCGTGCCGGAATTGCTGCAAGAAGCGGCAACGCCGCAAGCGCTCGCGGATGCGCTCGAACACGCGCTTTCCGCGCCGGCCGAACAGTTGGCCGACTTCCGCCGTTTGCGCGCCGTGCTCGGCACCCCCGAAACGCTCGAACGCTGCGCGCGCTTCGCCCTGGGTCTCGCGGGCCGATGATCCGCATCTACCATACCTCGGATTTGCACGACCGGCGGCATATCGCCGCGCCGCTGCGCCGTTTGCGCGCAGAACGCCCCGGCCTGCTCGTGGACTGCGGTGATTCGCTGCGCGGTTCGCAGACCGTGTATTACCGGCGCGAACCGATCATCGATGAACTCGACGCCGCGGGCTACGACGTGACCGCGATGGGCAATCGCGAGTTCCATTATCTCTTCGGCGCCGTCGGCGCGCGCTTGCGCAAGATGCACCACCCCGTGGTGTGCGCGAATCTGGTGGATGTGCGCGGCCGCCCGTTGCCGTTTGCGCGCGACGCGCTCGCCCATTCCGGCGACGGCGAAGCGGTGCGCTTCTTCGGCTTGCTCGTGCCGCAATATCCGAGCGGATCGCCGTGGGAGAAGCTCTTTGGGTGGCGGTTTCTCGATCCGGTCGCGGTCGCGACGGAGATCGCGCGCACGACGCCGCCGGGCGTCACGCTCGTCGCGCTCTCGCATCTGGGCTTGCGCGCCGACCGCGACCTCGCGCAGCGCGTCCCCGCGCTCGACGTGATCCTCGGCGGCCATTCGCACGATACGCTGCCCGCGCCCGAAGTGGTGAACGGCGTGCCGATCGTGCACGCGGGCCCGTACGGCGCGTTTGCGTCGCGCACCGAACTCGTGCGCGACGGCGACCGTGCGCGCATCGTGGACTTCGCTCTGGTGTCGCTCGATTAGCGCGGGGGTCTTGTTCGTGACGAACGGTCACGGTGAAGCGTCGATCGCCGCGCGCATCGCGCGCGACGTGCGCGCGCTCGCGCCGCTCGCGACCGATCACCTCGCGCTCGTAGGCGAACGGCTGGGCAGCGCCGGCTTTCCCGATGTCGGGCCGCAACGGGCGATGCCGAGCGGTGGACTCGTCGCCATGGGCAACGTGCGCGCGTTCGCACGGGATCTCGGCGCCGGCTGGCTCGGGCTCTTCGCCGGTCAGTTGCGGTTTCTCCGTTCGCTGCGCGGGCGGTACGCCGCCGTCATTGCGGTCGGCGACGCCTATGCTGCGGCGTTGACGCGTCTCGCCGGCGTACCGTGGGCGTTCGTCGGCACCGCGAAGAGCGAATACGTTGCGCCCTACGACGCGGTCGAGCGGCGGATCATCGAACCGGCAGCGCGGATCTTCGTACGCGACGGCGCGACGGCCGAAGCGCTGCGCCGGCAAGGACTGCGGGCCGAAGCGCCCGGCAACGTGATCGTCGATTTGCTTGCGGAAGAACGCCGCTATGCGTGGCCGGGCGCGGTTCGGCTCGCGCTCTTGCCCGGCAGCCGCGAGCGCGCGTATGCCGATGCCGATCGCATCGCCGAGATCGCCGCGCTCGTGGCCGCGCGCGTGCCGGACGTTGCGGCGGTGATGTCGGTTGCGCCGTCGCTGGAAGCAGCGCGGTTCGCTGCGCTCTTCGAGCGGTATCCGGCGCTCGGCGTGTGGTTCGACGGCATCGGCGGCATTCTCGATGGTGCGACGCTGGCGATCGGTCAAGCCGGCACGGCGAACGAAGCGGCTGCGGCCAGCGGCGTGCCGGTTGTCGCGCTCGAACTCGCGGGCGACCGGCGCAGCGGCTGGTACCGCATGCGCCAGGAACGGCTGCTCGGCGATGCGCTGGCGATCGTGCCGGGCGAATCGTCCGCAGCGGCCGCAGCGATCGTGGCGCTGTTGAACGATCCCGCGCGGCGCGCCCGCATGAGCGCGGCCGGGCGCGAACGGATGGGCGCCGGCGGCGGCGCGGCCGCAATCGCGCAAGCGATCGTCGATCTCGTGCCCTCGGGCGAAGCGCGCGCATGAGCTTTGCCGACCGCACCGTCGTTGCGGCGATCGCGTTCATGTACGTGGCGATCCCGCTGTACGGCACGTTCGAAGTGCTCGACCCGGTGCGGTTGCCGATTCCCGGACTCATCAGCGCGACCGGGGCGATCGGCATCGCGCTTGCGATGTTCCTCGCCGCGGCAATTTGCGTGTGGGGCGCGTTCCGGCGGCCGGCGCCGCGGCGCATCGTGCTGGCGCAGTCGATTGCGGGCTTAGCGATTATTCCGGCCGCGCTGCTTGGTTTCGATCCGCAGACGGGCCTCGAACTGGCGCTGCTCGTGCTCGCGATGGGCTCGGTCGGCATTGCGATGTACGGCTATTCCGCGCTGCCGGGCGCGACGCGCACGATCGTCATCGCAACGCTCGCGTCGGCAACGCTCGCCGCGCTCGCGGCCGTGGTCATGATCCTCACGCGCGACCCGGCGCCGCTTTACGCCTACGACAACGGCCGCGCCGTCGGTTCGTTCCTCAATCCGAACGAACTTGCTGCGTATCTGCTGGTCGTGCTCGGGCTCGCGGCGGGGATCGCGATGTACGCGCGCAGTACGCCGCTGCGATTGCTCGCGGGCGTGACGCTGATCGCCGGCATCCTCGCGCTCGGTGCGACCTATTCGCGCTGGGGTCTTTTCTCCGCGATCGTGGGCGCGCTGTTCTTCGCGATCCTCGCCCGCGGCCGGCGCGTGTGGATAGGCCTAGCGGTGGTCGTCGTCGCGGCGCTGCTGCTGGTCTTCGGTCCCGGCCGGGCGTTCCATAACCCGCGCGACGATACGTCGCGCATCGTTGCGTGGACGGCCGGGGCGCGGACGTGGCTGGCCTTTCCGCTCAGCGGCGTCGGCCCGTTCGCGTTCCGGCGGACGTACGACATCGTCCGTCCGCCCGAAGCTCCGGGCGGCGAGACGCCGGTCGCCTTCGACCCGCACAGTCTACCGCTGGCGTATCTGAGCGAGTCGGGCCTGATCGGGTTCATCGCGCTCTTGTGGTGCTGGTCGGTCTACCTGCGGGAGATCCCGCGCGTGCTGCGTTCGGCCGACGGCCGGCGGCGGGCACTCGTTTACGCGTTCGCGGGCGGGCTCGTCGCTCTGCAGGTACACGTGCTGGTGAATACCATCAGCATCTACTTCGCCATCGCAACGCAGGGGGCGGCGCTGGCGCTCGCCCTCGCGCAACGTGATCTCGATGCGCCTGCGGCCTGAACTCGTCCTGGCCGCGCTCTTGGCCGCCTGCAGCCACCCCTCGGCGCCCGCACCGGCGACCTCCGGCGCCACCCCGGCACCGACGTCCACGCCGCTTCCCTTGCATATTACCAGCAACGGCGCGAGCGGTCAGTACACGACGCTGAGCGAGATGAAGCACGAGCGCATTATCTACACCCTGCGCGCGAATTCGTTCGTCGCCGATACGGCCGCGGGCCAGACCGTGACCGGCAGCGGGTCGTTCGACCAGCCGCATATCACGTTCGTCGACCGCAGCGGTGCGCGGACGGTCGCCGATGCGCCGAAGGCCGTGCTGACAAGTGCCGATAAGAGCGTGCTCATGACGGGCGGCGTACACGCGCGATCGCAAGACGGGAACGTGTTGTCCTGCGATCGTCTCCGATATGATGGAACGACGGAGCGGATCCATGGCGACGGCAACGTCGTGATGACGACGCCGGCTGGGCTTACGCTGGTGGGCGACGAGATCGACGGCGACGCCCGTTTGGCCGACGTCCGGGTGTACCGCCGGTGACGGCAACCGTCGACGATCGCATCGTGATGACCGACCTCGTGAAGCGGTACGGTACGCGCACGGTGGTGAAGAGCGTGAGCGCCGACGTGCGCCGCGGTGAAGTCGTCGGATTGCTCGGGCCCAACGGCGCCGGCAAGACGACGACGTTCTACATGGTCGTCGGTTTGGTGCGGCCCGACGGCGGCAACGTGGCGCTGGTGCGCGCCGGCGCGAGCCGCGACATCACGCGCGCCCCGATGCACGAACGCGCGCGCGCCGGCATCGGCTATCTCGCTCAAGAGAATTCGATCTTCCGCAAACTTTCGGTCGGCGACAACTTGCGTTTGATCTGGGAGATGAACGGCGTCGAGGCGGAAGAGCGCGAACGGCGTTTGCCCGCACTGCTCGGCGAATTCGGACTCGCCGACTTGATCGATGCGCGCGGCGATTCGCTTTCGGGCGGCGAGCGCCGGCGGGTCGAGATCGCGCGCGCGATCGCGACCGAACCTGCGTTCCTGCTGCTCGACGAGCCGTTTACCGGCATCGATCCGATCGCCGTGGCCGACATTCAGGCGATGATCCGCCAACTGCGCGATCGCGGTCTCGGTGTGCTCATCACCGATCACCAAGTGCGCGAGACGCTCGCCATCGTCGACCGCGCCTACATCCTCAACGACGGCAAGATCGAAGTGTCGGGCACCGCCGACGACGTACTGGCCTCCCCCGTCGCACGAAAGTTTTATTTAGGCGAAGGCTTCAGGCTGTGATCGCGCATGCTCTCGTTGCGTAGCGCGGCGGTGCTGCGCAGCGAGCTGGAACCGTTGCGCGTCACGATTCTCGATCGGTACTTCGTGGCCGAACTCGGCGGCCCGGCGCTCTTCGGCGCGGCTGCATTCACGCTGATCTTCGTCGCCACGCAATTTCTGGCGATCGGCAAACTCGTCTCGCAACAGCACGTGCCGGTGCTCGTGGCGATCGAATATTTTCTGTGGGAGATGCCGGCGTATCTCTTGCTGGTCGTGCCGATGGCGATGCTCTTCGGCACGCTGCTCTCAACCGGCCGGCTCTCGAGCGAGAGCGAGATCACCGCGCTCAAGGCCGGCGGCATCTCGCTCTTGCGCATGTTCGTTCCGCTGGCCGTCGTGGGGCTCATCGTATCGCTGTGTTCGCTCGTCGTGCAAGAAGCGCTCGTACCGCTGGCCAATGATCGGGCCGCATACCTGCGCGAATCGGCAATCGAGCATCTCTCGCCCGCGTCCTCGTCGCTCTCGGCCGTCACGGCGCTGCCGGGCGGCGGCAAACAGGTGACGATCGCCGGCGGACTCGACGCGGCGGAGCAAACGCTGCTCAACGTCACGGTGCTGCGTTACGATGCGAAGCAAAACCTCGAAGAGATGATCGTCAGCAAACGCGCCCGCTACGAACCGCCGACGTGGACGTTCCAAGACGCCACCACCTATCACTTCAGCGCCGGCGACGTGGGCGAAACGATGACCTCGCCCGGTACGCTCTCGGTCGACATCGGCGAACGTCCGAGCGAGATCGCCAAGCGCAGTCTCCAGGCCAATGACCCGGAAAATCTATCGCGCAGCGAGATCAAGAACGCGCTCGACACCGCAACCCTGAGCGATCCTCAGCGGCGGCTCTTTACGGCCACCTATGCCGCGAAGCTCGCGCGGCCGTTCACCGCGTTCGTGTTCGTCCTCTTCGCGTTTCCGCTCGGGATGCGGCGCATTCGCGGCGGCGGGGCGGCGCTTGGCTTTGGGCTAGCGCTGGCAATCGTTTTCGTGTACTACGTGATCACCACGATCGCGCTGGCGATCGGCAGTTTGGCGCTGCCGCTCGCCGGGATTGCCGCGTGGACGCCGAACGCGCTCTTTAGCTTGATCGGTTTGTGGCTTTTGCGACGGGCATCGGCCGTCTAATGGGCGGACTCCTCGTCGTCCTCATCATCATCGTGATGGCCGGAGCGATCGCATACGTCGGCGATCGCGTCGGTCACCAGGTCGGCCGGAAGCGGCTGACCCTTTTCGGCTTGCGCCCGAAGTACACGTCCACGATCGTGGCCGTCGGCACCGGAATGATCATCGCGCTGATCGTCACACTGGGTGCGCTAGCCGCATCGAGCTACGTGCGCACCGCGTTCTTCCGCCTGGGCACCCTTACGGGACGCATCAACGAACTCCAAGCGCAGGCCATGTCGGAAGAACAGCTGACGCGCAAGGGCAGCCTAAGCGTGCCCCGGTTGACGCTCATTGCGAACACCGCCTGGACCTTCGATCTCGCCAAGAGCGACGCCGAGCAGCTCGACGATTTCGGCCACTTCTTCGATGCCGTCGTGCGCATTGCAAACCAGCAATTGACGACGCCGGCCGTCGGTCTGAAGGCCTACACGCACAAGTCGACCGATGCCGCGATTCGCGCCGAGTTGCTGCAGCAGCTGCGCAATACCCGCGAACAGACGCAAGATGCGCACGCGCTGATCTTGTTTCTGCCGGTTGCCTCGCAGAATCTGTTCCGCGGCGAGGTGATCTCGTTCTCCTTCGAAGCGTTCGAAGACCGGCGCTTGGCGACGGCCGGCGAGACGCTGGCCGCAATCGACATCAACGGCGGAGCGCCGAGCGTCGACATCGGTGCGCTCGTGCTGCAGGCCGGACAAACGCTGGCCAAACGCGGCTACCCGCCGCAGTTTCTCTATCCGCCGTTGATCAACAGCACCCAAGTGCAGTCGGTAACGAGTCAGATCCCGCGTCTGCGCGGCAAGTACCGGTTGATCGCGAAGACGCCGATCGACCTCTACCCGCACAGCGGACCGTTCCCGATCGACGTCGAGCTCGAGCCGATCCGCTGATGCTGCTCGGCGTCGACCCCGGCACGCGCAAGTGCGGCTATGCGGTGCTCGAACGCGTCGATGCGCAGCCGCTGACGCTGGGCATCGTGCCGCTCGATGAATTCGGGTCGCGGCTCGCGACCCTGCGCGCGAGCTTCGACATCGACATGGTGGCGATCGGCCACGGCACGAACGCCGCGGTCGTGTCGGCGGTGGTGCGCGACGCCGGGCTGCCGTTCGTGCTGGTCGACGAGCGCGAAACGACGCTGCGCGCGCGCGCCCGCTTTTTCGACGACCATCCGCCGCGCGGCTGGAAGCGGCTCGTGCCGCGCGGCATGCTGCTTCCCGACCGGCCGATCGACGATTATGCGGCTTTGCTGATCGCCGAACGGTATCTCCGGCTCGCGGTCTAGCGAGCCATGTCACGCCGCGCGTACCTGCTGGCCGCCGGGCTTGCCTGCGTCGCGTTCGCCGCGTTGCCGCTGCGCGCGCCCGCGACGCCGTTGGCCGACGTGCCGGCGAATCACTGGGCGTATCAAGCGATCCAGTCGCTGGCTGCCGACGGACTGATCGACGGCTATCCCGACGGATCGTTCAAGGGCGACCGGCCGCTCACGCGCTACGAGATGGCCGCGGTCGTCGCGCGCGCGATCGCCAAGCTCGAAGCGACCGGCGCCGGTTCCGCCTCGAAGACCGATCTCGACAAACTGCAGAAGCTCATCGACGCCCTCAAGGATGAGTTGGACGCGCTCGGCGTGCGCGTGACGAGCCTCGAAGACGCGGTTGCATCGCTCGATCGCCGGACGCGCGTCGCGCAAGCGATCGCCGTGCACGGCACGATCCTCGGCAACGGTTCGATGAGCAGCTTCGGTGTGTCGCCGCGTTCGATAACCAACGGCACCGGCGTGCCGCAAACGCCGTACTACGCTCCCGCTCCCGTGCCGGGCGGTGCGTTCACCGGCATCGACCAGTTCGTGAGCGCGTACGCGACCTCGCCCGACGACAACAACCCGCTCGAAGCGCTCAACGGGCCGCAGACGATCCTGCGCAGCGATGCGCGCTTCGACTTCATCTACACCGTCAACGAGAACGTGACGGTGTCGGTCCCGGTGCACGTGATCGACTACGGTTCGGGTTCGGCGTACGCATCGCAGTTCGCGATTTCACCCGACGTCGTGATCGACGTTGCGCAGGCCGGCGCCTTCACCAACTTGACGCTGCGCGAGGCCCAACTCGACAACATCGCGTCATCGCGGCTCGGCCTGACCTACCGCGCGCCCGACGCCGCGCAGCAGAACGACTATGCCGATCCGACGCAGCCGTTTCCCAAAGGGTTTGAAATCGGCGGCATCCTCGGGGGCCTCACCACGTTTCAACTGACGTTTTCGCGCGTCGATCAAACGCTGCTCAACACGCAGAACTTCTTGCCGAATCCCAGCGGCAACGGTTTTGCCAACAGCTATCTGGCGCCGGTCGTGCCGCCGCAGGGCGGCCTCGTGCAAACGGGTTCGACGCCGACCGTCGATGAGTTCACCGCCGGCGCGGGTGGTCTCGGCGGCGTATATTTGAGCAAGAAGGCCGTTGCGGGCACCGTCGTCATCACGGCGTACGCGGCGCCCGGCGGGCCCGCGGCGACGCCCGCGTTCTCGTACCTCGACGGCTCCAACGAAGTGCTCTTCGCGATCCCGCTACCGCCCGGCGCGCGCATCTCGATCGCCTACATCGGCCTCGGCTATTCCAACAACCAGATCCCGCAGCGCTATCAAACGGGCATCCGCATCAACCAGCAATTCGCCGGCCTGCCCGATGCGGAAGTGGGCCTGACGTTTCATCGGCTGTGGGATGAGAACTTGCCGCAAGGCGCCACGGCCGGCGCCGTGGATCTCGGCGTGAACGCGCCGCCTGCCGGTGACTTCGGCCAAGTGAGCGATGCCGTGTTCGGCCTCGATTTCCAGGTACCGCTGGCCTTCGTCCGCGGCAACGATGCAAAAACCGCGCCGCTGCTCTTCGGTGAAGTGTCGGGCAGCCGGTTCACGCCCGACACGCAGTTCGTCGCGACGACCGGCGCGTATGCCGCGGTTGCCGGACTTAAACTCACGTTGCATCGCGTGACTGCGACGCTGCAAGTGCAGACGGTCGGGGCGAACTATCTCGACGGCGCACCGCTGCGTTTCTTCGGCAACGCGCCGCCGACGTGGGCCAACTATCAGGGCGACTTCTTCCCGCAGTTCTTCGGTTTCGCCAACACCCTCGGCATCAACCAGACCTTCGACGCGTCGATCAATGCAGGCGGCCCCGGCCGCTCGGCGACGGCAGCAAATCCGGCACTGACGTTCATCTATCCGGTCTTCAACCCGTTCGTCGCCGGCGGGCCCGACTATTACAGTGCGTTCGCGCCCAACACGCAAGGGCCGTCGCTCACCGTTCTCGGGCCGCTGCGCCTCGGCGGCTTGACGATCGATGGCCGGTTGTTCGCGCAGCACCTCACGCAGTTGCAGGCGAATGCGACGACGACCGGCACGTTCGGTCCGCAGTTTCCAACGAGCGCGCGCGCGACGTTCGACAAATTCGATGCGGGCGCGACGTTCCCGGTCACGCTCTTCGGCGCGCAGGCGTCGGTGAATCTCGCCGGCACGCTCGAACACCTCAAGCGCAACGACACGACGGGGCAGCTCTACATCCCCTACAATCCGGCCGGCGCCGGCTACGATCCGGGCGCGCTGGCAAACTACCAAGCCGCGGGCGGCTCGTCGGCCGTCGTGTATTATCCGAATTACGTGAGCCTCTACCACACGAGTCTGGCGGCGGGCGCGTCGCTGCCGGTCACGCGTGACGTGGTGCTGAACACGCGCTATAGCGATCAGCGCTACTTCGGTTCGTACGGCACGACGCTGGCGCCGAACATCGGCGGCATCAAGGATCAAATCGATCTCGGGCTCACGTACACGGTGCCGAAGACGTCGAGTTCGGTCGGCCTTTCGTTCCGCAACTCGACCTACAAAGACGCCGCGCTTTCCAGCTACAATCTCAGTGCAAACGGCGGGGACGTGAACTTCACGATCCGCTTTTGACGGCCGTGCGCGGAACGGCGATCGCCTTTTGGACCGTCGTCGTGCTCGTGACGCTCGCGGTGCAATGCGTCGCCGACGGCCTGTACGGGTCCGTTGCCGTCGCACCGTCGGTGCCGCGGGCGCTCGCCGGAGATTGGCCCTTCGAGCTGATGGCGCGGACCGGGCTCGACCGCATTCCGGCGGTGCGGCGCGAACTTGCGCGCGGGGCGCTGGTCAAGAACGAACCTGGCCGCGCGACGGCGCTGCTCGCACCGCTTGCTGCGAGTGCCGAGGTGGTCGACCTGCGCGGTCGCGCGGCGCTGCTGGCAAACGATCCGGCGACCGCGCTGCGCGACTTTGCGATCAGCGGTGACTTCGTTGCGGCGGAGTCCGCGATCGATGCGCTCGGCACGAGCGATCCGCGGGCGGCGCTCACGATCGTGCGCGACTTCGCGCAGCGGCTGGCCGCGGGCGGCGCGGCGCCCGAGATCGGCGCCGAAGTGGAATGGCGCGAGGGCGTGATCGCCGCGCAAGCGGCGGCGAAATATCCGGCCGACGCGGCGACCTACGATCACGATTCGCTCGACGCGTTCGCGCGGGCCCTCGAGCGTGCGCCGAACGAAGAGAAGTATCTGCTGAACTATGCCTTTGCCGCGCTGCGCATCGGCGACGCCGAAGGCGCGCTGAAGACCTACCAGCGGGCGGCGCAAGTCGTGCCCGATAGCGTCGATGCGTTCGCCGGTATCGCGGTCACGGCGGCGACGCTGGGCGATTGCGGGACAGCCCGAACGGCGCTCGGGCGCGCAGAGGCACTTGCCGGCGAACAGCACCGCGTTCTGAGTGTGGCCGCCGACGGCTATGCCGCCGACGTGCGTGACGCGCTCGCGCACTGCAATCCGTGAGGGTCGCGCTCGACACGCAGCTCGCCGTCGGTACTTCGACCGGGATCGGCGTGTACCAGCGCGATCTCGCCGAGGCCCTCGTCGCCGGCGGCACGGAAGTCAAGGCGCTGCAGTTTCCGGCGCTGGATCCGTGGCGTTTCGACCGGCGCGTGTTGTGGGATCAGGCGGTGCTGCCGCTGCTCGCGATGCGCAGCGGCGCCGACGTGCTGCATGCATCTTCCGGCACGCTGCCGCTGGTGCGCGTCCTGCCGACCGTCGTCACCGTGCACGACATGGCATGGCTGCGCGTGCAGTCCCACACCCGCGCGTACGCGCGCGCCTATTTCGGCACGTTGATGAAGCATCTCTATCGCAGCGCCGATGCGGTGCTGACGGATTCGATCTTCGCGCGCGATGAGTTTCTCACGCTGGCCGGCGCGCGGAACAACGTCCACGTCGTCACCCCGGGCGTCGATGAACGCTTCGCCGCAATCGTGCGCCGGCCGCGCGCGCGTGCGCTTGCGCTCGTGGTCGGAACGGTCGAACGGCGCAAGAATCTACTGCGCGCGGTCGAGCTGCTGCCGGCGGTGCCGGAATTGGAACTCGTCGCGGTCGGACCGCCGACGCCGTATCTCGACGAAGTACGCGCGCGGGTCGCCGAACTGGGCCTGGGCGAGCGCGTCACGCTGCTCGGCTACGTCGGCCGTGCCGAGCTCGACACGCTCTACGCCAAGGCGACGCTCGCGCTCGTGCCGTCGCGCTACGAGGGGTTCGGCTACGCGCTCGGCGAGGCGCTGTGCGCGGGACTACCGGTCGTCGCCGCGCGTTCGTCGTCGCTGGTGGAAGTGGCGGGCGAGGATGCACCGCTGATCGATCCCGACGACAACGACGGCTGGGTCGACGCCGTGCGGGAGATCATCGACGATCGCGACGCGGCCGAAGAACGCGCCGCCGGCGTGCGCCCGCGGGCCATCGCGCGCTTTAGCTGGCGCCTCGCGGCGGCGGCGTGCGTGGCGATCTACGAACTAGTAGACCGGTGAACCCGGCGCGCCGGGCGCGACGCTGCCGTCGTCTTGGGCGAAGATCAGCCGCAGCGGATAGGACGAGCCGCCCTCGGGCATCGTCGTGATGCGCAGCGTACGGTAAGTGCCGGGCGCGATGACTTCTTGCCAGATCTTATAGCGTGAATAGGCGGTGAGACGGTGCGCCTGGACGAGCGTGTCGTCGATCGTGAACGTGGCGGTTGCGTCGCCGCCGCGCGGGTTTGCGTAGAGCGCGATCGCCTGACCGAACTTCGAGGTGTTGACGATCACGACGCGCACCGATTGCATCACGCCGTAATCGCCCGAGAGCGCCTCGCCGCTGCGCAGGTTCGGCAGCGGTAACTGGCCGATCGGAATTTCGAGCGGCGGTGCGTCGGTGAAGAACGTGTAGTCGGAGAAAAATTCCGGCACCGGATACACACCGCGCGCGTGCGGTGCGCCCCCGGCGAGCAGGTTCGCCGCATCGGCCGACTGATCGAGCGGCGCATCGGCGCCCTGGGCGACGACCGCGATGTTGAGCGGGTCGCCGCTGAGTTCGCGCATTTGCAAGATGCCGTTGACGACCGCATTCGGGGGCAGGCTGTGGTTGACGATGTTGACGGTGGAATTCGGCGGGATCGTCACGACGGTGCCTTCGTTGCGGCGCGCCCGGATGAGGAACGAGCGCGTCGCGCTGTGGCCGACTTCCATCTCGTTTGAACCGGGCCCGGCGAGCGCCGCGAGCAGATGCAGGACGGCCGGCGTCGCACCCGAGTTGGTCGCCTTGACGAGGATGCGCCGCGCGGGTTCGGTCGACGGGTTGAAGTGATAATACAGAAACCGCTGCGAGGCCGTGCGGTCGATCGTTGCGGTGAAGAGCACGCCGTCGGCGGTGAGGCGTTCGGGATAATCGCTCACCAGGAGCTGGCTTGGTGCCAAGCGCGGCAGCGCGTAGTTCTCGACCGAAATGCGCGTCGTGCCGCTCACCGTGATGTAGGCGTCGCCGAGGATCTGCACCGGCACGTCGATCGTGGTGCGGTCGTCGGTCGGCAGCGCGGCGTGCACGGCCACGGATTCCGGCGGCACGTAGATGCGCGCGCCGGTGCGCAGCGTTGCCGCCGCCTCGGCGGCCGTAATCGCCGCGTCGCGGAGAAACGTCACCGTCGCCGGGTCGCCGGTTACGCGCAATTGCAGCGCGTCCGCGATCGTGCCGGCCGCATACGCGACGCGCACGGCAACGTCGCGCGTGACGCCGCGGCTATCGCCGACCGTGACGGTTGTGGAACCGACCGCGACGCCGGTGATGAGGATCGTGCGCTGCGTCTGGTCGACGGTGACCGTGGCGATGGCCGGATCGGTGGCGGTCGCGGTGATCGTTCCGGCCGCGCTGTTGACCCGCGCCGACACGGTGCGGCCGGGCTCGACCGCGGGCGTCGCCGGTTCGACGACGATCGGCGGTTGGGTGGGCGTCGGCTGCGCGGTGGGCGTTTCGGTGGCTTCCGGGAGCGGTGACTCGCCCGGCGCCGGCGAGGCCTGGTCGGGCGGCGCCTGCTGCGGGGTCGCCGGCGCGACCGGCGGCTCGCTTACCGGAATCGCCGGATTGACCGGCCCGGTCGGGGCCGGGGCCGGTGGATTGACCTGGGCGCTCGCGACCGGGGCGAGCATAGCGACCAGGCACACTCCGGCGATAGCCGCTAATGCGCGAATACGGAAACTCCAAAAACGACGATTCGGAAAAGCGCTGGGCTCGCCGCCACGGGCGATTAGGCGATCTTCATCTCGCGCGAAACGGCTGATGCCAGCAACGTCTTGTACCCGACGGCCGGGAATAAAACGGTTACGAGGTCCTTCTCGGCGCGTTCCACCGTGCCTTGCCCAAATTTTGTGTGGTAGACGACATCGGCGATGCCGTAGCCGGAGAGCGCATGGTCGCGCCGGCCCTGCAAACAGTTATCGCACGCGCCGCACGAAGCGGCGGTGTAGTTCTCGCCGAAATAGTTGAGGATAAAGCGTCGCCGGCACGACGTGGTCTCGGCGTACTGCAGCATCATCGCCAGTTTGGATTGGTCGTAGCGCTTCTTCGTCTCGTAGTTGGCGAGATCGAGCACGGCCTCCACGCTGGCGTGCTTGGCGAGGATGTACTTCGCACGCGACGAGGCCTCGATGAAGCCGGCCTTTTTGAGCAGCGCCAGCACGACTTTGAGCTTGGTGATCGGGAGCTGCGTGATCTTGCGCAGGTCGGTAAGCGAAACGCCGCCTTCTTGCGTGCCGAAGATCTCGAGCGTGCCGAACACGCGCTGCACTTCCTCGATGTCCGGATACTTGCCGGTAAGGAAGTAGTTCTGCACGCGCGTATCGCTCATGCGGTACACGAGGATGCATTTTGAGGGCTTGCCGTCGCGCCCGGCGCGACCTGCTTCTTGCGTATACGCTTCGATCGAGCCCGGCAGATCGTAGTGCACGACGAAGCGGATGTTCGGCTTGTCGATGCCGAGGCCAAAGGCGTTCGTCGCCACGACCGCTTTGATCGCTTCCTGCATGAACAATTCGTGTACGGCTATACGGTCGTGCTTCTGCAGTTTGGAATGATAGACGGCGGCCGGAATTTCGAGATGGTCTTGCAGATATTTCTGCACTTCGAGCGCGTTCTTGATCGTCGCCGTATAGATGATCCCGGTGCCTTGGAGATCGTTGTTCTCGAAGAGCGTTTTGAGCGCGCGCAGTTTGCCCGCTTCGTTCTCCGCGCGCCGCACGCTGTAAACGAGACTCGGGCGGTCGAACCCGCGCACGATCGGCTTCACGTCGGGCACGCCCAACTGCATGAGGATATCTTCGCGCACGGCCGGCGTGGCCGTCGCGGTGAGCGCTAAGACGGTCGGTTTGCCCAGCGCCGCGATCACCCGGCCGAGGTTGAGATACGCCGGCCGGAAATCGTGGCCCCATTGACTGATGCAGTGCGCTTCGTCGATCACGAACAGCGGCACGGTGAGCTTTTGCAGGATCGCGACGAACGCGTCGTCTTCGAGTTTCTCGGGCGTGACGAACACGATCTTCATCTCGCCCGACGCGATGCGCGCGATGGCGGCCGCTTCTTGATCTTCGGTCAGGGTGGAGTTCAAGGCGACCGTCTCGCGCACGCCGTGCGCTTCGAGCATGTCGAGCTGATCTTTCATCAACGCGATCAGCGGTGAGACGATGACCGTGGTGCCGGGCAGCAGCAGCGCCGGGAGCTGGTAACACAGCGATTTGCCGGCGCCGGTGGCCAGGATGGCAAGCGTATCTTCACCGGCCAGAACGCGGTTGATGACCTCTTCTTGACCGGGGTTGAAGGTGTCGTATCCGAAACGCTCGCGCAGCGCAGCGTAGAGTTCCACGGGGCTCCCCCAAAAACGATGATCGTGGGCGACATTTGAAGCCCCCTTGCTAAAGGGGGCGCAACCATGTCGCCTGCCAGACCGCCTCATTATTCCCGCCCGCGCCTCCGCTCAAACGGTTGCGCAGACCGGGATGGACGGACTCCGGTCCGAACCATTGGCCGGGTGTCCCTCTATCGTACCTGGCGTCCCCTGACCTTCGCTAGCCTGGTTGGTCAGGATGCGGTCGTGCGCACGCTCACAACGGCAATCGAAACAGGCAGGCTCGCCCACGCATATCTCTTCTCCGGACCGCGTGGTTCGGGCAAGACGTCGGCGGCCAAGATTCTCGCCCGTTGCATCGAGTGCGAACTCGGTCCGACCGCGACGCCGGACAACACGTGCGCAAACTGCACGGCGATCCTCGAGGGCACGGCGTTCGACGTCGTCGAGATCGACGCGGCCTCGAACCGCGGCATCGACGAAATTCGCGCGCTGCGCGACGCGGTGAAGTTTCCGCCGTCGGTCATGCGCTCGAAAGTCTACATCATCGACGAAGCGCACATGCTGACCAAAGAGGGTGCGAACGCGTTTCTGAAAACGCTCGAAGAGCCGCCGCCGCACGTCGTCTTCATCCTCGCGACGACCGCGCCCGAGTCGCTGCCGCCGACGATTCTCTCGCGCTGCCAGCGCTACGCGTTCCGGCGCATTCCGATCGAAACGATGATCCGCCGGATGCGCGAGATCGCCGATGCCGAGGGCATCATCATCGATGACGGCGCGCTCGGCGCGATCGCGTATCGGGCCGACGGCGGACTGCGCGATGCGCTGACGATGCTCGAACAAGTCGCCGCGTTCGGTGCGGGACGCGTCGATGTCACGACGGTCGAAGCGGCGTTCGGCCAAACCGGGCGCGCGTTTGCGCTCGCGCTGCGCGATGACTCGCTCTCGGGTGACGCCGCCTCGGCGCTGCGCACGATCGACGATGCCAGCGACGCCGGCAGCGACATGCCGGGCCTGATCCGCGCGCTCATCGCGGAATTCCGCCACCTGCTCGTGGCGCGCGTCAATCCGGAATTGCTCTCACGGGATCTTGCCGCCGACGATGCCGCCGCCGCCCAGGCGCGCGCGCAATCCGTCACGCAGGCGCGCCTCGTGCGCGCGCTGCGCTTGTTCGGCGATGCACTCGGCGCGGCGCGCAACTCCGGCAACGCGCGCCTCGAACTCGAGACCGCGATGCTGCGCTTCATCTTGCAGACCGAAGATCCGTCGCTCGATGCGCTCGCGGCGCGCGTGACCGCGATCGAAGGCGGAGCGCCGGTTGCCGTTGCGCCGGCACCACGCGCCGCTGCGCCGGCGCCCGTGCCGGCCGCGAAGGCGGAGCCGGTAGCTGCTCCCGCTCCGGCGCCCGTGCCCGCAGCGCCGCCGCCGCAGGCCGTTACGCCGGCCGGTGCATTGACGCCGGCCAAGGTGCGGTCCCTGTGGTCCAACGTGCGCGCGCGGGCCGAGAGCGAAAAGCCCTCGCTCGCCGCATCGCTCGGCCGCGCGACGATCGACGCCGTCACCGACGATTCGATCACGCTGCGTACGCCCGACCAGATCTCCGGCCAGACGCTCAAGGCCAGTCTCGAGACGCTCAAGCACGCTGTGGATGCGGTGCTCGGCCGGCCGATCGACCTGCGCGTGATCGTGGGCGCCGCCCCGGCCGCGAGCGAATCGGCGCCGGACGCCGAAATGCCCGAAGAGCATCCCGACGACGTCGCGCGATACGCGTTCGACCGGCTCCTCTGATGCGCCCAAGAAAGCAAAGGACGACGACGTGAATCAGGCCCAGATGATGCAGCAGCTCAAGAAGATGCAGCAAGAGATGGCGCGCGTGCAAGACGAGCTTGCGAACACGAGCGTCGAAGGCACGGCCGCCGGCGGCGTCGTGACGTGCGCCGTCAACGGCGAGTTCCGCGTCACCAAGCTGACGATCAAACCTGAAGCCGTCGATCCCGAAGATATCGACACGCTCGAAGACCTCGTCGTCGTCGCGCTCAACGACGCGATCGTCAAAGCGAAGGCGCTCAGCGAACAGAAGATGGGCAAGCTTACCGGCGGCATGAAGATTCCCGGACTCATGTAGTGCCGAACGGCGTAGCCGGGCCCGTTGCAGCGCTCATTAACGAATTTTCCAAGTTACCGACGATTGGTCCGAAGACTGCGGCGCGGCTCGTGTTTCATTTGCTCAACAAGCCGCGGGCGGATGCGGAATCGCTGGCCGATGCGATCATCGCGCTCAAGGATCGCGTGCGCTTGTGTTCGCGCTGCTTTTCGATTACCGAGGACGATCCGTGTACGATCTGCGGTGATCCGCGGCGCGATGCGAAAATGCTCTGCGTCGTGGCCGAAGCGAAGGATATCTACGCGCTCGAACGGACGTCGGCGTATAACGGGCGCTATCATGTGCTGGGCGGATTGATCTCGCCGATGGACGGCATCGGGCCCGCCCAATTGCGCGTCAAAGAACTCGTCGAGCGCATCGGGTCGAACGGCTTCGAGGAAGTGATCGTCGCGACCAATCCCAATGCGGAGGGCGAAGCGACCGCGCTCTATCTCTCGCGGCTGGTGGGACCGCTCGGCGTGCTCGTCACGCGCCTCGCTTACGGATTACCGATCGGCGGCGATTTGGATTATGCTGATGAGGTGACGCTCGCCAAGGCCATCGAAGGCCGCCGGACGCTCGGCTAGCCGTGAACGCATTCGCAACGCAATCGCTGTTCGGCCTCGGAATCACCGTGCTGATCGTGTTCCGCTTTGCGCGCCGCGAGCTGCGCGAACGCACCGTGCGCGCGCGCTCGCTGTGGATCCGGCCGGCCATCTTGATCGCGCTGACCGCGTATTTCGTGTACCTGAGCGCGACCGTCGACCCGCTCGGGAACGGCGAGATGATTGCCGTGCTGGCCGGCGGCGCCGTGCTCGGCGTCGTGGTTGGGTTTGCAATCGTGCGCTACACGCAATTTGCGCCGGCAGCGGTGCCGAACGCCGTCCTCGTACGCGGCAGCCACATCACGTTCGCGATCTGGATCGCCGCACTCGCCGTGCGGCTGGCGGCGCGCTACCTACTGCCGCACGGCGCCGATCCGCGGGCGCAATTGCCGCTCAACTGCGGCACCATCATCATGACGACGGTAGCGTTCGTCGTGATCGCGCTGGCGTTTGCGCAGGCGATTCGCCGCTATGCCGGCTCGATTGCCGCGCCGGGCACGATCGTGCCGGGAACGATCACCCGGCAGTAGATGCCCATGATGTTGCCGCGCCCGGCAACGATCGTGCGGTGGAGCGCGACGTCGGGTTCGCCCGTCGCGATATCGTAACTCGGGGTCACGCAGCGCGTGATCGGCGAAACGACGTCGAACGTCACCGCGCCGACGCGCAGCCGCCGGCCGACGAGTTGCTGTTCCGACTCGGCGAATGCCGGCGCGGCGACGGCGACGATGTTGGGCCGGAAGCGCAGCGGATCGACCTCGCGGCCGGCCAGCGCTTCGAGTTCGCGGATCCACGTGTCGAACACGATCGAGACGGGCTCGGCATCGAAGTAGTGCGGTCGATCGTTCGCAACTTCGACCGTCAGGCCGGCACCAAGCGCGAGGTCTTCGGCGTCAGCGATCGACGCGACCGTATGGAGGAGGCGGTTCTCTTTGCCCCGGTAGGTTTTCCCGGCGCGCGGATGATCGCGGTTCTGTATGAAGAGCGCACGTCCGCGGTCGCCCGCGAACCCGCTCGCGACGACCTCGGCACGCGCCAAGGCCTCGGCCTGCAGCGCTTTGACCGGATACCGATACAGCGCCGCGACGGTGCCGAGCATCACCGGCAATTCGGCGCGCCCGGAAGACGTTCCGCGTGCCGAGGGGTCGCGCGTAAGCCGACCGAAGGGGAGGCCAGGGTGACGCAATACGATGCCCGGCCGCTGACCGTCGGTGAGATTCTCGATCGGGCGATCTCGACGTATGTGCGCCGATGTCTTCCGCTGTTCGTCATCCTGGCGATCACCTTTGTGCCGGTCGCGTTGATCCAGCTCGCCGCGCTGCCCGGCTTCACGCACATGAACGACCTGTTCGCGCAGATGAACCGGCTGCCGCCGCAAGACGTGGCCGATCGCAACCGGCTTTTCGGCGAGGCATTCCGCAGCTTCAATTTCGGCGCGGTGTTTGCGATGTTCGTGCTCGGTCCGGTCGTGCTGTTTCCGCTTTCGCGGAACGCGGTCATCGCGTTCACCGATGCCGCGCTCGACGGCGTCCCGACATCGATCGGCGCCGCCTATCGCGTCTCGTTTGCCAGGTGGCTGCCGCAAATCGTGACGGGCGTGGGATACTTCGTGATTTTCTGTGTCGTCGCCGTAATGATCTGCCTCGTGTTGTTCGTGGTGATCGCGGTGCTCGCGTTCGCCATCGGCGTACGGAACTCGACGGCCATCGGCGTAACCGTGATCGTCCTGCTCATCCCGTCCGTTGCCGCGATGCTGCTCGGGTTCGCCTTGATCAACGTTGCCTTTGAATTAGCCAGCATCAGCGTTGCGCTCGAGGAGCCGAATCCCGTCCGGGCGATCGGCACCGGTTGGCGGCGCGCGTTCGATCGCGCGCTGTTGCGGCGTACGATCGGTGTGGCAGCGGCCTATCTGGCCGTCGAAACGCTCGGGATGGGTGCGTTGTTCGCGGCTGGAGCGCTGCTGCAATCGCTCGCGCACGTGATGGTGCTGCAAACCATCGTTTCCGCCATCGGGCAGATCTTCATTTCCGGCGTACTGCTGGTGTTCATGATCGTGTACGCGCGAGACGTGCGCTTGCGTCGCGAGGGCCTCGACCTGCTCCACGCCGCGAGCGCTCCGTCGCCGCTTCCGTGACCGGCGTCTGGCCGCATGGCGACCCGCACGACGTCGCGCGCGGCATCCTCGCCGAGCCGCGCTTTCGCGGAGTAACTGCGCCGCAAGCCCCCGGCCCGACGTTACTCGACCGGCTCTTCTGGTGGATCGGCGACCGGCTCCACGATATCTTTCACGCGCTCGGTCATGTCCTCGGGGGTTCCGGGGCGTTCGGGAACGTGATTGCAATCCTGTTGATCCTCGTGGCGATCGCCGGACTGATCGCGATGTTCGTGCTGTTCTTACGCCTGCGCTCCGCCGTGCATCCGGACGTTCGTGCCGGACGCGTGCCGCTTGCCGGAGCGATGACGAGCGCACAGCTGCTCGCACTCGCGCGACGGCTTGCGTCCGAAGAACGCTGGCACGATGCGGCGTCCGCGCTCGTGCGAGCTGCGCTGCTGGCGCTCGACGAAGCCGGGCGTTTGCGATTCGATCCCGCGCGCACCGCCGGCGAGACGCGGCGGGCGCTGCGCGATGACGCCTTCGATGCGTTCGAACGTGAAGCGACGGCGGCGCTGTTTGCCGCCGGCGCCGCAACACCCGAGCGGTTCGGGCGCTTGCTCGACGCGTACGCGCGCATGTTCGGCGTAGCCGTATGATCGCGTGGCTGCGCGCGCATCGCATCGATGCGTTCCGGGCTGCGCTGGCCGTCGCCGGGCTCGTGCTCGTAGCCGTGCTGACGCGCCCGCCGCAAGCGCCGGCGCTCGACACGTACTCGGCGTCCGATACGCGCAGCGGCGGATATGCGGCGTGGGAGGCGCTGCTGCAGCGCGAGGGTGTGGCGGTCGAACGTTTCGAGCGCCGCCCGATCGAACTCGACGGTACGATCGATACGCTGATCGATGCGTACGGCACCGCGCCGCCCGCGCCGGATATCCGCCTCGACGCCGACACCCGCGCACTCGGTGATTGGGTCCGCGCCGGCGGACGGCTGCTCTTGCTCGGCGACACCCCGGCGCTTGCAGCGCAGGAGCGCCGGCTGCTGCGGCGGCCGGTCTGGCGCGATGCACGGCGTACCGGCGGCGCGCTGGACGCGCCGGCGTTCGGCAACGCCCTTGCGCGCTTGGCCACGTTTTCGGACCGGCGCTTTATGCGCGACGGCATGGCCGGCACGCGTCCGCTGGTTGCCGATCGCGGCGGCCCGTTCGTTGTGCGCGTTCGGCTCGGCCGCGGTGCGATCGTGTACGTGAGCGATCCGCGCATGTTCGCCAACGCTGCGCTCGCACGCGACGACAACGCGCGTTTGGCCTATTTGCTCGCGCGTCCGCGAGGGCGCGGGCGGATCGTCGCTTTCGATGAAGCGCTGCACGGCGCGCTGATCGGGCGCAGCTGGATCGCGACGCTGAGCGTTCCCGTGCGCGTCGGTCTTGCCGGCGCCGGGCTCGTCATCCTGATCGCGCTCGCCGGCGGTGCCCTGCGTCTCGGGCCGCCCGTGGCGCTGCGCGCGGCACGCGAACCGGCGTCGGACGAGTTCATCGCGGCATTTGCGGCGCTCTACCGGCGCGCGCGCGCACGGCGCGACGCGATCGCGCTGCTCGCCGGCGGTGCGGATCGTGCCGGCGAGACGGCAATGCAATTACGCTTCTTACGCGAACGGCAAACACCCACCGACGCCGATCTGATTCGGAGCGCCGCGCTGGCGCGCACGCTGCGAAGGGAGCAACGATGAACGCCGGAGCTACCGATATTGCGCGCCGTCTGCAGGCGGGGCTGGCGAGCGTCGTCGCCGGCAACGAAGGCCCGAATTTTGCCGTGCTCGTCGCGCTGCTCGCGGGCGGCCATTTGCTGCTCGAGGGCGTGCCGGGAACGGCCAAGACGTTGATCGTGCGCACGCTCGCGCGCCTGCTCGGCATCGGTTTCCGGCGCATTCAGTTCACGCCCGATCTGATGCCGTCCGACATCGTCGGAACGACGGTCTTCGATCCGGCCGCCGGCACGTTCTCGTTTCGTCGCGGTCCGATCTTCACCAACCTCGTCCTGGCCGACGAGATCAACCGGACGCCGGCCAAAACGCAATCGGCGCTGCTCGAGGCGATGGAAGAACGTCAGGTGACGATTGACGGCGAGACGCATCCGATCGCCGGGCCGTTCTTCGTTTGCGCGACGCAGAACCCGATCGAATTCGAAGGCACCTATCCGCTGCCCGAAGCGCAGTTGGATCGTTTCATCGTTCGCGCGCGCACGGGCTACCCGACACAAGCGCAAGAGCGGGAACTCCTGGCGCGCACCGTGGCGGGATTCGACGCGCACGATCTGGCGACGGCGCACATCGAAGCGGCCGGCGATGCGAACGACATCCTCGCCGCGCAACGGGACGTGCGAGCGATCCATGTCGAGCCGAACGTGCAGGGATACGTGCTCGCCCTCGCCGTCGCCACGCGCGCCGCAGCGGACGTCACGCTGGGTGCCAGTCCGCGCGGCGCCCTCGCGCTGCTCGTCGCGGCGCAAGCAGCGGCGGCGATCGCCGGGCGCACGTTCGTCACGCCCGATGACGTCAAGGACGTGGCGCCGCTCGTCCTAGCGCATCGGATCATCGTGCGCCCGGAAGCCGAACTCGAAGGCGTGAACGCCGACGCGGTGGTTGCGCGCATTCTCGCGAGCGTCCCCGCACCGACGTGACGCGCGTCCGCCCCGGCGCTTGGCTCGGACCGCGCGGCATCGCCGTCGGGCTGGCGTTCTCCGTCGCGGCCGGATTGCTCGCCCGCAGTTTCGATTGGCAACCCGTCGTTGCGGTGCTGCTGATCGCGTTTGTGCTGGCCTGCGCGCTCGATTGGCGCGCCGCCGGCAACGCACTGCGGCTGCAGCGCATCGCACCGCAACGCTATGCGCTGGCGCGGCCCGATGCGTTTCGCTACGAACTGGAAAATCGCGCGAACCTGCCGCTGCGGGTCGGCATTATCGAGGAGCCGGTAGCGAAGCTGGCCATCGCGCTCGACGGAACCCGCGTCATAATTCCGCCGCGCAGCCGCACCACGGCACAGGTCGGTTTCGTTCCGCGCGAGCGCGGGCGTACGTCGCTGGGCGCATCATACGCGTGGTATGAATCCTCGGTCGGATTGGTTCGTCATCGCGTGCGGATCGACGGTGCAGGGCCGATTCGCGTGTTGCCCGACTTGAGCGCGCTGGCGGGTTCCGACGACCTCGCACTGCGAGCCCGGTTGATCGATGCCGGTCTGCGGCGTTTGCGGCGGCGTGGTGCGGGCACGGAGTTCGAGAGCCTGCGCGAGTACGGCACGGACGACGCCTTTCGCGACATCGACTGGAAGGCGAGCGCGCGCCGCGGCCGCATCATGGTCGCGCAGCACGAGGTCGAACGCAGCCAGCAAGTGATCGTTGCGATCGACGCCGGGCGCTTGATGGCGGCGCGGCTCGGCGATCGGCGGAAACTCGACTACGCCGTGTCGGCGGCGCTCGGCATCGCGGCCCTGGCGCGCCGCGCGGCCGACCGCGTCGGGGTGCACGCGTTCGCCGGCACGACGCTGGCTGCCGTGGCGCCCGCGAGCGGCAACGCGCAGGCCGCGGCGATCGTCGAGGCGCTGGCCGACATCGAACCGCACCAGGAAGAATCGGACTACGAGCGCCTCGCGCTCACGTTGCGCAACGCGTATCGCAAACGCAGCCTGATCGTCGTCTTCACCGATCTCTTCGATCCGGTCGCTTCGTCGACCGTGCTCGCATCGCTGGCGCTGCTCGTGCGCCGGCATCTGGTGCTGGTTGCGCTGATGAACGACGCGGCGATCGGCGCCGCGCTCGCCGCCGAAACGCACGATGCGGCCGGTGCGTATCGGGCCGCGATCGCTTCGGGATTGGCGGCCGAACGCGCGCGTGCGGTAACGGCACTGCGCGCGGCGGGAATGCTCGTGGTCGATGTGCCGGCGCGCGATTTACGGCTCGCGATGCTGGATGCCTACCTCGACATCAAGACGCGCGGGATGTTGTAGGCGCCGTTCGTCCGGCAAAGACGAAATATGCGGTTAACGCGACCGCCGTCACCGCTCCGACGGCGAATCGCGTTTCGAGCGGAAAGCGCTGCGGGGAGAAAAAGCCTTCGATCAAGCCGGCCACGACGAGCATTCCCGCCGCGCCGAGCAGCAGCACGACCGCGCGTGCAGCGCCGGCGGCAAGCGCGTCAACGCGTCGCGCGCGCCCGGGCCGCAAATAGCCCGCGGCGAGAATCAATCCGGCTCCCCCGGCGACTTGAATCGCCGTCAACTCGATGACGCCGTGCGGCGCGATCGTCGCCCACAAGTCCGTCCCGTACTGGTGGCGCGCGAACAGCGCCGCGGTGGCGCCGAGGTCGAGACCGTTGAAGCCGATGATGATCAGCGTGACGATGCCCGCCGTGATGCCGCCCGCGAACGCCGTAGCGGCGACCTTGATGTTGTTGGTGATGATCAGCGCCGCCGCCGCCGGCGCGTACGTGCGGTCGAAAGCGAAGTTCGTGTCGTGCAGGCTGCCGCTCACCGACGGCACCGCGGCCGGCGGCACGAACGCGTAGGCGTTGGCCGGATCGGCCGTCGTCGCGACGTACGCGATCGTGCCAGTGACGAGCGAGAGCAGCGCGCACAGCGCGATTGCGGACCACGAGCGGCGCACCTCGCGCGGAAAATTCGTGGTGAACAGGCGCACGGCGTTCGACCAGCCGCTCGTACTCGTCGCCGCGTAAACGCGTGCGTGCGCCCGCGCGACGAGACGGTTCAAATAGGCGATGAGGCCCGCGTCGTACCCGCGCGCGCGCGCCATGGCGAGGTCGGTCGTCGCCGCCCGGTAGCCGAATGCCAGCGCATCGAGTTCATCGGCGCGCATGCCCCCCAAGCCCGAGCGGTCGACGCGGCCGAGGAGTTCCTCAAGGGCGCCCCAGCGCGGACTGCCCTCATCGACGAAGCGCTTTTCACGCATGGTTACGGGTTCGGCGCGAGGTCTTGCCGCGTCCCGCTCGTAGCTTGTGCTCAGTGGAACGCGATCTGGACGTTCGCACTGCCGAGGCGGTTGCGGTGCGGTACGAACTCGCCGGCTTGGGCAGCCGGTTCCTCGCGCTTGCCGCGGACGTGGCATTGCAACTACTCGTCGTGCTCGCCGTTGTCTTGGCGCTGCTCTTTTATGGGCTCGTCACCGGGGCGCACGCCACGAAGGTCGCGCCGGCCGAGCAAAAGCTGGGTCAAGCAATCTTGATCGCGATCGGCGTCATCGCCGGCTTCGTGCTGTTCTTCGGTTACTTCATCGTCTTCGAGCTGCTCTGGAACGGACAATCGCCGGGCAAGCGGCTCTTGGGCTTGCGCGTGATACGCGACGCCGGTTTTCCGATCGACGCGGGCGCGTCGTGCATTCGCAACGTCGTGCGAATCGTCGAAGCGGGCTTCGGGTTCTACGTTTTCTCGGGCATCGTCATGCTGGCTTCCGGCGAAAATAAACGGCTCGGTGACATTGCGGCCGGTACGATCGTCGTGCGCGATTCCGCGATGGCGATCCCGACGCTGGCGGCGCTCACCGCCGATGAGGCCGGCAGCGATGACGGGCTGGATCGCGACGACCGCGTTCTGATCGAGAGCTATCTCGCGCGCCGCGCGAGCCTCGACCGCGCGGCCTCGGGCGACATTGCGGCTGCGATCGCGGCGCGCATCCGGCCGAAGCTGCGCGCGTCGTTCCATTATCTGGACGACGCGAGCCTGATCGAGCACATCGCGCGTTCGCGCGGTTAACGGAGGGGAGCGACTTGCCCGAATCACGCGCCACGGATACCCTCGCTAACGAACGGACGTTTCTCGCGTACGCGCGAACCGCGCTTGCGTTCATCGCCTTCGGCTTTGTGATCGCGCGGTTTTCCCTCTTCGAACGCGAAGTCGCAGCCCTCGCGCACCTCCAGCAAAACTCGCCGCAAATCTCCACCGTGTTCGGCACGGTCATGGCGCTGGCGGGAGTTGGCTGCGCGATCTACGGAGCGGCGCGCTACATCCAAAGTGCGCGCGCGATCCGGGCTGGTACCGATGCGTCGATGCCGGACGGAGCGGCGGCCCTCATTGCCGGTGTCATCGCCATTATCGGCATCATCGTTACCTGGGTGCTGTTCGCCTTTCGCTGAGGTAGTGCGGTTAGGACGAACCGTTGCCGCGGATGCGCGCGAGCATGTCGCGCGCGAAGCTCTGCGCCGAGGCGCGCGCTTCGTCGTACACTTTGGCAGCATCGACTTTCGCCATGTGCCGGCCGTGCAGTTCGTAGAACGTCGCGCCCTCGCCGACCACGACGGTACCCGCGTACGCGATGGCCGACTTGATCAGGATGCCGCCCACCGGAATGAAACCGGAGAGTTCGCGCGCGAGCGCGCGCCAGCCGAAGCCGCCGCCGACGATCGGCAAGAGTTCCCACATTTGCGCGACGTCGGGATCCTTACCGAACGTCGCGCGGATCTGCAGCATCAGCATCATCTGGATGCCGGTAATCGCCATCATGTCGCCGGCCGAAACGAACGCGCCGAGAAACGCGCCGACGACCGGCACGTTGTCGATCAGCGCGCTCGCGCCCGACACCTTGAGCGCGTTGAGTGCGGCATCGCGAGTCAGCTTTGCGGCAACGGTCGTGCGCAGCATCGGTAACCGCCGGCCGACGGCGATCTCGACGCCTTTGCAAACGTCGATCAAATGCGGCAGCAGGCGCGTGCGCAGCGACTCGAAGTCCATCGACGGAACGATGTAATCTTCCACCGTTCCGGCGGTCGGAGCTTGCGCCGGGCCGCTGGTTGCGGCGACCGCGGCATCGACCAGCACCGCAAACACCGGTAGCTTGAGTTGCGCGAGCCGTTCGACCGGTGCGCCGGCGCGGTCGCCCGGGCTACCGAAGAAGAGGACCGCGCGCGCATCGGTCAGGTCGACGGGCGATCCGCCCAGCGTCATCGTCTCGAGGGCCGCCGCCGCGTCCAGGGGGATCGTGTCGCTGCCGGTCCCGGTGAGCAGCACCGAGCGAAACGCCGCGATCAGCGCCGGATCGCCGCACAAGAGAAACTTGAACGGCTGGCGCGCTCCGGCGTGAACCGCACCCGTATTGAGCGTGGAACGCAGCCGGTTGAACGTCTGGGCCGCGCCGAAGACGCTGCTCTTCATCATGATTCCCTAGACCTACCCGATCTGATCACGGTTGTTACGTTAACGTTCGAGCTTCTTTCTCCGGGTCGTCCGTATAGTCGAAGAGGATCAGCCCCATGAAGACCTTCAGCGCGAGGATGCTCATCCCGCGGTCGTTGGCCACCTCGACGATCGAGCGCCGTCCGGCGGCGGCCTCGGCGATCACGGCTTCGGGGGTCGACTTCGTGTCGGCGGCGACGATGGAGGCGGCCACGACTTGACCCGGCGAGAGATCGTCTTGCAGCATCGTGCCGTAGTCGATTGTGGCGTTGTGAAAACGGACGTCGAGCGCGTGCTGCAGCGTCGCGTAGCGTTCGGGCGTGGCGGAAAGGCCGAGCAAATCGAGGCGCGCTTCCAACTGTTCCGCGCGTGCCATGTCGTAGAGCTGCGTTGCTTGCGATGCGGCGACGGCCGCGCGATTGATCGCGGCGACTGCCTTTGCCGTCAGTGGTTCGAGCGTCGCGTAGTCGCTCTCGACGATGTCGCCGCGGCTGATGCGCACGCGTTGCAGTTCGTGCACGAACGCATCGAGATCGCCGAGCGAGAGGTCGAGGATTGCGAGCGATGCGCGCGCGGCATCGACGGCACGCACCATGTCGCCGTCGGCCGCGGCAAGATTACGGAACACGCTCGGAAAGAGCGGCAGCGTGGGCAGCGATTGCGCGGGCAGCGGCGCGACGTTGAGTTGTGCGTCCATCGCGCTCAGAATCTCGCTGCCGTTACGCAGCAAGCCACCCTCGCGCGTGCGCAATCCCGAACCGACGCCGTTGATTGCCGTTTGCGCTTTCAAGTTGGCGGCATCGAGCGCGCGGCTCATCGTCGAAACGTTGCGCAGCAGCGTGTCGAGACGCGTGCCGGGTTTGGACTGCACTGCGGCGAGATTCGGAATGCCGTACGCGATGAGCCCTTCGCGGTCTTGGATCTGCTGCAGCTGCGCGCGGCCCGAGTTGCGCCGCGTGCCGATGGCGGTTGCGGCTTGCGCTTGCGTTTGCTGCGCGGCTGCGAGCTGATCGCGCAGCGGCGCAAGATCGACGTGCAGCAAGTTCAAGCGCGCTTCACTTGCGCGCAGCGCGCTGATGTGCAGGCCGGCGAGCGTGCGCGTTTCGGGCGAACCGTTGGCTGCCGCCTGCGCGAGATTTTGCTCGCCGTTCGCTACGGCGCCGAGCGCGAGCTGCGTTTCGCCCAGATGGAACTGGGCGATCGTGTTGTTGGGTTCGGCTGCGAGAATCGCCGTAAAGTCGCGCGCCGCGACGGCGTAGCGCGCTTCTTCCTGATCGTGAATCGCGGCCGCCAGGCGCTGCGCTTGCGTGCGCACCCGCGGATCGAGCTCGGGATAGCCGACGAGCGCGGCGACGCGTTTGGGCGTGTCGGGGTGGTCGGCGAGATACCGGTCGAGCAAGCCGTTCTTCTCACCCGAATATGCCCCGAGATGCCGCATGAACGAGACCATCCCATCGGGGTCGTAGCCCGAGCGCGTCATCAGCATCAGGCCGTATTTATCGGCCTGATACTCGTCCTCGCGCTCGATCTTCGCCATGATGCCGGCTTCGAAGATGTTGCCGAACTGGTAGAGGAACGCCGAGAACATCGAACCGAGGCCGAAGAGCAGGCTGATCACGCCCGCCTTGTTCTGATTCTCCAGCGCGTGGCGGCGCTCGATGTGCCCCGTCTCGTGGCCGATCACGCCGGCGAGCTCGTCGTCCGACTGCACGAAGTCGAGCGTGCCTTGGTCCATGTAGATGAAGCCGCCGAGGGTCGAGAACGCGTTGACGTCGGGCACGTCGAGGATCTTGACCGAGTACGGAACGTCCTTGCGGGCGGTCGCGACGAAGAGCGGCTCGCTGATCCCGCCCACCCACGCGTTGAGCAGCGGATCGCCCACCACGTTGGTCGTGGCCAGGATCTGCTTGTCGTAGTCCTTGCCCATCGCAATTTCGGTCGCGGTAGACGTTGTGGCGTTCGCGGGTGCCGGTATGCTGGCACAGCACATCGTTACGATCAGCGGAATGGCGACGAAACGGCGATACCACATGAGCGGAGGTCCTGCATTCGCCGGGCGGCGCGAGCGGCACTCTCCTAACGGTGCACCGCGTGTGGAAAAGGTGTGGACCGTTGCAAGTTCTTGTGCACCGCGTGTGGATGCCGGAGGGCCGGGGGCTAGGGCGCGGAACCGCGCGTCAATGAACGTGGAGCATTGCGCTTGAGTACGGTTAAGGGACGCGGGCGGAACGTCGAGATCGCGGTCGATCGGGCGTTGCCGGCAGCGGGTGAGGAATTGCGCGCGCACTTTACCGAGCGGCCCGATTTCTACCGGGGCAGCCATGCGGTCGCCAACCTCGGCCTGTTGGAGCCCGGCGCGCCGGAAATCGCGGCCTTCCGCGATCTGCTGGCCGAGTTCGGGATCACCCTCGACGGTGTCTCGGGCGCCGACACGCTGGCCGATGTCCTCGCCAACTTACAGCTGGCCTACCTCGGACCGGCGCCGGTGGCCGAAGTCTCCGCCTTACCGCGCAGCCGGCCGAGCCGGCACGTCGAGCTCTCACCGCAAGCGCGCTCGCTCGTGGCCGACTTCGCCGGCGCCCGGGCCGACCTCGCCCAGCGGCGGATCGCGGGCGGTGCGCCTGCGGCCATGGGCACGACCAGCGCCCCGGCCGGCGTCGCCTCGGCCGGTGTGACGATCCCCGCGACCCCGTCGTACGCACCGGTCGGCGTGTCGACGCTCTACCATCGCGGCACGCTGCGCGGCGGCCAAGCGCTGCACAACATGGGCAATATCGTCGTGATCGGCGACCTCAACCCCGGCGCGGAACTGATCGCCAGCGGCGACATCGTGGTGGTCGGCGCGCTGCGCGGCACGGCGCACGCCGGCGCGCAAGGCGATCGCACGGCGCGCGTCATCGCGCTCGAGTTCGCGCCCACGCAGTTGCGGATCGCCACCGTCATCGGCGCCGACGCGCTGGTTGCGACCGGCCCGCAGCAAGCGACGATCGAAGGCGATCGGATCGCCGTCGCACCGCTCGGTGCAAACGCTACCCGCAAGGAGATTTCGCTATGAGCGCGCGCCGGATCGTCGTTACTTCGGGGAAGGGCGGCGTCGGGAAAACGACGACCACCGCGAACCTCGGTGCGGCCCTCGCGCTGCGCGGGAAGCGCGTCGTGCTGGTCGATGCCGACATCGGTTTGCGCAATCTCGATCTCGTGCTGGGGCTCGAGAAGCGGATCGTATTCGATATCGTCGAGGTGGTCGAAGGCCGCTGTCAGTTGCGCCAAGCGCTGATCAAAGACAAGCGCTTCGGTGAAATGCTCTCGATTCTGCCGGCGGCGCAAACGCGCGATAAAACGGCCGTTACCGAGAACCAGTTCGCCACAGTGATCGACGAACTGGCCGAAATGTGCGACTACGCGATCATCGACTGCCCGGCCGGCATCGAGCACGGGTTCCGCAATGCCCTCGCCGGAGCGCGCGAAGCGATCGTCGTGACCACGCCCGAAGTCAGCGCCATCCGCGACGCCGACCGGGTGATCGGCAAGCTCAACGAACGCGGCCTGCCCATGCGCTTGGTGATCAACCGCATCCGCCCCGACATGGTGCGTTCGGGCGATATGCTCTCGGTTGAAGACGTGTGCGATATTCTCTCGGCCGAACTGCTGGGCATCGTGCCCGACGATGAAGACGTGATCGACACGACCAATCGCGGCGAACCGATCGTCTTGCGGGCCGAATCGCGTCTCGCGGGAATCTATGAAAAAATCGCGCGGCGACTCGAGGGTGAGATCGTTCCGTTCACGGCGCTCAACGCGCCGAATTTCCTGAGCCGCTTCCTTGGCCGAAAGGCAGGCTGACCCGTGCACGACATCCGCGAAGACCCGCTTCCCGCCGCGCCGCCGGCGCAGCAAGCCCGCGGCCGCTGCATCGTCGTTACCTCGGGCAAAGGCGGCGTCGGAAAAACCACCACCACGGCCAACGTCGGCGTCGCACTCGCGGCCACCGGCGCGCGCGTCGTGTTGATCGATGCCGACGTCGGCCTGCGCAACCTCGATATCGTGCTCGGTCTCGAAGCGCGCGTGCGCCATCACGTGCTCGACGTGCTCGAAGGCAACGCCGAACTCGACGACGCGCTGGTCAGCGACAAACGGGTGCCCTCGCTCAAGTTGCTCGCCGCCTCGCAAACCCGCGAGAAAGACGACGTCGACACCAACGCCTTCCGGGCGCTGGTCGACCGGCTGCGCGAGAAATTCGACTACGTCCTGATCGACTGCCCGGCCGGCATCGAAAAGGGCTTCCAGAACGCGATCGTCGGCGCCGATGAGGCGATCATCGTCTGCACTCCCGAAGTGAGCGCGGTGCGCGACGCCGATCGCGTCGTCGGCTTGCTCGGCGAACGCGTGAAGATCACCCTGATCGTCAATCGCTTACGGCCCGCGCTCGTGCGCCGCGGCAAGATGCTCTCGGTCGACGACGTCAACGCGATCCTGCGCTTGCCGCTCTTGGGCGTCATTGCCGACGAGCCCGGCGTGATCGTCGCGACCAACAAGGGCGAACCGATCGCACTCGATGCGTCGTCGCCCACCGGCGAGGCGTATCGCAAGATTGCGGGCCGCATTGTGGGAACCGATACGTCGACGCCGGAAATCCCGCGCGAAGCAACCTTCTTCGACAAACTGTTCGGGGGCCAGCGCTAAGTCATGCTCGAGTTTTTAAAACGGCTCTTCAATCCGGAACCTTCGAGCGTCACCGCCCGTGAACGCCTGCGCTTGGTGCTGCTCTCCGATCATCTGGCGCTCGCGCCCGATGTGGTGGAGTCGCTCAAAGCCGATCTGATCGCCGTGATCTCGAAGTACGTCGATGTCGATGCCGCACATTGCGACGTGACGTTCGAACAGCAAGAGAGCGTCGTCGCGATGCTGGCCAACATCCCGATCCTCGGCATGAAGCCGCCGGCCCGCACGCCGCGCCCGGCCGCACCGGAACCGCCGCCGATGATCGATCCGTCGCCGGCTTCGGCCGCGGTTGCGGTCGAGCCGGAGGCAGCCGTTGAAGCGCCCGCACCCGCCGCCTCGAAGCCGCGCCGTCGCCGTCGCCGGCGCGCGGGTGTGAACGCCGCTCCCGCTCACTAGTGGAGCGTCCCTGGTACACACGATTTAATTGGTTACTGGCCGGCTCGTGCATCGCGCTCACGATCGTCGGCATCGTGTTCATCTCATCGGCGACGCTGCACGAACCGTACGCCGCCGGTGAGTGGAAGAGCCAGGCGGTCTTTGCGGTCGTGGGCATCATCGTGATGTTCGGCGTCGCGTTCGTCGACTATCACCGTTGGCAGCAGTGGGCGCTGCCGATCTACGTCGTCACGCTGCTGTTGTTGATCTTCATCGCGATCAAAGGCCATAGCGCGCTCGGCGCGGCTCGTTGGATCCAAATCGGCAGCTTCACGTTTCAGCCGTCGGAACCGGCGAAGTTGGCGGTAGCGATTGCGGTCGCAGCGCTGCTCTCGCGCGGCACGTACCGGGCGTTGTGGCAACTCGGTATTCCGCTACTTGCGGTGGCCCTGCCGGCGGTCTTAATCCTCAAGCAACCCGATCTCGGCACCACGCTCGTCGTGGGCGCGATCCTCACGGCCGAGCTAGCGTTCGGACTGCCGAACGTCATCGACTTCGCGATCTATCTCGGCAGCATCGTCGCCGGCGCGGCGTACGTGCTCTCGAGCGACAAGATCCTCAAGCCGTTCCAGCGCGCGCGCCTGCTCGTGTTTCTCAATCCCAAACTCGATCCGCAAGGCGTCGGCTACAACCTCAACCAGTCGAAGATCGCCGTCGGCAGCGGTGAGATTTTCGGCAAGGGCATCTACCACGGCACGCAAACGCAGCTCAACTTCGTCCCGGAAAACTCGCGCGACTTCATCTTCACCGCGGTTGGCGAAGAAGTGGGCTTCATCGGCGCCTGCGGCCTGATCGCCCTCGACGTCGCCGTGGTCGTCGGCGCGTTGCGCGCCGTGTTCTCAGCGCAAGACCGCTTCGGCTTGCTGCTGAGCGTCGGTCTCGTGTCGATGCTCGCATTTCACATGATTGTGAACATCGGCATGACGATCGGCATCATGCCGGTCACCGGCATCCCGCTGCCGTTCATGTCCTACGGCGGCAGCGCATTGATCACCAACTACATCGCCGTCGGCATCCTCATCAACGTCGCGCTGCAAAAAGACCGCCTCGTTTTCGGCGACGCCACCCGCCGCGTCGACGCCGCTTAGGTAGACTAAGAGATTTTTTCGGCCGGCGCGATCGTGCGCTGGGCGAAGCGGAAGGCGTCGTCGGCGGACATCGGGCGCGCGAAGAGGTAGCCTTGCACGAGGCGGCAGCCGAGGTCGCTGATCAGCTCGCGCTGCTCGATCGTCTCGATGCCTTCGGCGATGACTTCGGCGTTGAGGCCGCGGGCGAGCGCGATGATGCCGGCTACGATCGGGATCTTCGCCGGATCGTTGGCGGCCGAGACGACGAACGAGCGATCGATCTTGATCGCGTCGATTTGGAAATCGTTGAGGTGGCGTAGTGATGAGTAGCCGGTGCCGAAGTCGTCGAGGCAGACGCGTAAGCCCATCGTCTGCAAGTTGGCCATAAAGCGACCGGCCGTGTCCATCGAATCGATCGAGGCCGTTTCGGTCATTTCGATCACCAGCGTTTGCGAGGGGATCTTCCACATCGCCATCGCGTCGGCGATCGAGGCGTAGGTGCCCTCGTGGGCAGCTTCCATCGGCGAGATGTTGACGTGCACGGAGAGCGCATCGAGCGACAGGCCGGCTTCGCGCCATTCGCTCAAGTGCCGGCAGACTTCGTGCACGATGCGGCTGCCGAGCGGCACGATCAGGCGTGCTTCCTGCGCGACGTCGATGAGCAGCGATGCCCCGATTTCGCCGCGCACCGGATGGCGCCAGCGCACCAGCGCCTCGAAGCCGTGACACGTGCGGTCGTCGAGCGCGAGGATCGGCTGGAACACGACGCGTGGACCCGCGTTGCGCGCGAGTGCGGCGCGCAAGTCGCTGGCGAGTTCGGCGCGATCGACGATCTTCTGCCGCAGCACCTCGTCGAACACGACCACGCGATCGCCGCCGGCTTCTTTGGCCGTGTACATCGCGATGTCGGCGTCGCGCAGCAAGCTGTCGACGGTTTCGTGCAGCGCATCGACGGCAACGATGCCGACGCTTGCGGCCAACCGGTGCTCGACGCCCTCGAGCCGGATCGGCTCTCTGAACGCTTCGCAGATGCCCTCACCAACGGTGAGCGCGTGCGTCGAATCGGGATCGTAGTGATGAACGAGCACTGCAAACTCATCGCCGCCGACGCGCGCCACCACATCGCCGAGCGGCGTTGCGCCGTGCAAGCGTTGCGAAGCCGCAACGAGAAACTCATCGCCCGCTTGATGTCCGTAGCGGTCGTTGACTTCCTTGAAGTAGTCCAGATCGATCGAGATGATCCAGCTCGTCCGGTCGTTGACGGGCGTCCACGCGGCCACCGCCTTGGCGGCCGCTTGCGTGAACGCGCGACGGTTCGGCAGTCCGGTCAGCGCGTCGTGCAGCGCTTGGTGCTGAAATGCGGCGCGCGCACGGCGCGAGCGAATTTGCGACCGCACGACTTGCAGCGAGAGCAGCGCGACGACGGCAATGATTGCCGCGAGCAGTCCGACGATGAGCGCGATCTCATTGCGCGCACGTTCTTCGGCGTCGGCCAGACGGTGATCGAGCAACGGTAAGAGCGTGGCCTCGAGCGCGGCCAACTTTGCCGACGCGTCGGTGACCGGCGCGAGCAGCTGCGCGCGCGCGCGGATGGCGTCGCCGCGCGATATGTGCGCGCGGAACAGATCGAGAAACGCATCCGTCGCCGCGCGCGTGGTGTCGGCTTGGGCGCGAACCACGTCCGGCAGCCCTTCGAACCAGCGCGGGTCGAGCGCGACGTCGCGCGCGGTCCGGGCATCGGCGTAGATCGCCACGAGCGCGTTGCGCGAGAAGCGGTCGTCGACGGCGTTCGCCGGATCGGCGGATGCGAGGATACTCGCCAGCCGGGCGAACTGCGCGTTGGCCACCGGCAACGCTTGGAGCGAAGCCTCAGCCAGGGCGCCGTCGGCCATCGTGGCGCTACCGCGCATGACGGCGATCGCGCCGACGCGCTGGTACGATTCGCGCATCGCCTCGTTCGTCGACCGGACGAGCTGCGGATCGGGCGAGCGCGTCAGCGCGGCCGACCAGGCCCGCCGCAGCCGCGCGATCTGGGGCTCGGTAATGCCGTCGTTGAGGCCGCTGGCCTGCGCATCCGCATCCACGCGGCCGAGGGCGGTGCCGATCGCTTGGACGGAATCGCGGTCGGCGTCCGGCTTGCCGCTCGGGTAATAGGTCGCCACCGCGGCCGAGACGTCGTCGAGCCGCTCGACCAAGCGTACGGCGTCCTGGCCGACGAGATACGAGGAAATCGCGGCATTGCGCGCACCGATTTGAACTGCGCCGGCGTAGAGCAGCGAGGCGAGAACAACAATCCCGACCGCGATCAAACGGAGCGCTAACTTCACGGCAGAGTGCCTTCGGCGCGAGGGCAGCCGAACGCTCGCAGGGGGCCCCGCGAGGACGATTCTCCTCCCTCTCGAAAGGGGTGAGAGCGAAATAGCTCGCCTGGTGATCGTGTCCCCCAAAGGGTGGACGCTGGATCGGTAGGGCGTTTCGAACAGTTTCTACCGAATTTTTGGGACGCGGCCGAAGCCGGCGATACCCGCTCGAAGACGCACAAAGCAACGCGTCGTCGCGATGCGTGTCGCAAGGACGGTCAGCTCCCGGGAGACACCAACTTGTCGACCGACCTTCTCATTTCGAGCGATCCGTGGGAGAACCGCGTCGCCATCCTCGAAGATGGGAAACTCTCCGAGTACTACATCGAGCGTGACGAACGCGTCATCGGCTCCATTTATAAGGGCAAAGTCCAAAACGTGCTGCCCGGCATGGGCGCGAGCTTCGTCGATATCGGCCTCGGCCGTAACGCGTTTCTCTACGTCGACGACATCAACAAGACGCCGCTGAACATCGGCGACGTCGAGATCACCGGCGGCCGCAGCGGCTGGACGATCAACGAGAAGGTCAGCAAGGGCGACGACGTCCTCGTGCAGATCGTCAAGGAACCGCGCGGTCTCAAGGGAGCGCGCGTCTCGACCAACATCTCGCTGCCCGGCCGCTACCTGATCCTGATGCCGACCGGCAAATACTCCGGCGTCTCGCGCAAGATCGAGTCGGCTGAGGAACGCAACCGCCTCAAGGGCGTGATGAAGGCGATCCGGCCCGAAGGCATGGCGACCGTCGTGCGCACGGCGGCCGGCGGGGTTTCCAACGCCGAGCTCATCGCCGACCTCGGCGTGCTGATCCGCATGTGGCACGGCATTCTCGAGAACTACAAATCCGCACCGACGCCGTCGCTGCTGCACAAAGACATGAATCTCGTGTACAAAGCGGCGCGCGATTTCATTACGCCCGACGTGCAAAACGTCTGGATCGACGATCCGGAAGAGGCCGAGCGCGTACGCGATTTCATGCGTCTGCTCGGACCGCAGTACGTCGAACGCATCAAGCCGTATCCCACCGGCGTACAGCTCTTCAGCGACTACAAGATCGACGAAGAAGTCGCGAAGCTGATGAAGCCCACGGCGAAATTGCCCTCCGGCGGATCGATCGTCATCGAGACGACCGAAGCGCTAACGGTCATCGACGTCAACTCCGGCAAATTCACCGGCGGCAAGAATCTCGACGACACGATCGTCAAGACGAATATCGAAGCAGCTGCTGAGATCGCGCGCCAAGTGCGCTTGCGCGACATCGGCGGCATCATCGTCTGCGATTTCATCGACATGTCGTCGGAGAGCGATCGCAACAAAGTCATCAAGAGCCTCGAAGACGGTTTGCGTAAAGACCGCACGCGCTCGACGATCCAATCGTTCTCGCCGCTCGGCTTGCTCGAGTTCACGCGCAAACGCGTCGGCAAGGATCTCGCCGGACAACTGCGCGCCACGTGTCCGATGTGCACCGGCCTCGGCAGCGTGATGTCGCCGGAATCGGTGACGATCTCGACGTTCCGCCAAATCGCCGCGCACAAGAACGGCCACGCCGATCACGTTCACGTTGCCGCATCGCCGCAAGTCGCCGCGCAAATCGAGTTCTGGTACGAAGAAGAACTGCGCAAGCTGAGCGAACGCGTCGCGAAGCCGATCGACGTGCGCGTCGATCCCGGCGTGCATCCCGAATCGCCGCTGGTCGTCTGGGGCAACGGTTTACCGGAGCTTCCGGCCGTGCGCGTCGGCGACGAATTCGAAGTCGAACTGCTTGCCACGCGCTTGCCCACGGCAACGTCGGCCGCAGCCGTCGTCAACGGCCGCTTGATCGAAGTCGAGAACGCGGCGAATGCGGCGGGCAACGCGATCAAGATTCGCATCATCGACGTCGATGGCGCCGATATTCTGGCCGAGCCGCGCTTCCCGATCGGTTCGGGCGCCGGTGCCGGTGCCGCTGCCGCTACGGGCGACGGCAAGAAACGCCGCCGTCGCGGCGGTCGCGGGCGCAAACCGCTCACGGCTGCAGAGCAGCAAGAAGAACTGCGCGAATTGGCCGAGGAGGCCGCAAAGGGCGTCGGCTCGCGGCCCGTTCCGGTCATCGGCATCTCGACGACGGAAGAAGCCGTCGCCGAAGAACACGTTGCGCGCAACGAAGGCTCGCCCAAGCGCGTCACGCCGGCCTCTTCGGTCGACATGGATGCCGACGATCTCCTCGCCGATGCACTCGACATGCCGAGCGCGCATCCGCCGCGCGGTCGCGGTGGTCGCGGTGGCCGCACCTCTGCTGCGCCGCCGTCAGCGCGTCAGCCCGCTCCGGCGCCGGCTCCGGCCGCGTACCGTCCGGCCGCATCGAGCGGACTCGCGCCGCTTCCGGGCGAGTCGCTCTCCGGCGCGCTCGTCGGCAAGCTGCCCGGCGAAACGCTCTCGGGCGATCGCGTCAACGAACTCCTCGCTGCCCCCGCACCGCAAGTGCACCAGCCGCGCGAGCGCACCTATTCCGCGCCCGCACCCGCTGCCGCCGCACCGGCAGCCTACGAAGAAGCGGAATCCGATGCCGATGGCGCACCGGGAGAAGCCGGCGACCAGCCCGGACGCAAGCGGCGCCGCCGCCGCCGTCGCGGCCGTGGTGGAAATGGCGTCGCCGGTGAAGCGGGCGTTGAGGCGCCGGCGACCGCAGGCGTCTATCTCGACCCCGAAGACGACGCATCGCCCGAACCGATCATAGCTGCTGCGGCGCCGTCGTCGGGCATACCCGACACGGTTACCGAACACGACGGCCGCAAGCGCCGCCGTCGTCGCCGTCGCCGTCGTAGCGGCAGCGGACCGGCCGCCGCCAACGGCGTGCTCGGCCAGCCGGGGACGCTTCCCGATCGCCACATCATCCGCGTCGACGGCGACGGCGGAGCGCAGCCGACCGGCGAGAATTCTCCGCCGCCTCCGAACCGCGCGCTGGCGCCGTGGAATCGTCCGAAGAAGGGCGAGATCGCGACCGAAGCCCCGCCGCCGAGCCTGAAAGCTCCGCGCGAGGACGTGCGCGTCGCCGCACCGTCACGCCGCCGCGCTCCCGCGCGTCCGGCAGCGGCCGGCCGCGTTGCGCCGATCGAATCGGTGGCGATCAAAGCGCTGCCGGCGCCCGCCCGTAAGAAGGCGTCCGCCACCGCGGGCGCGGCGAAGAAAACCGCCGCGCGCTCCACGACGGCCAAGAAAACCGTCGCACCGAAGGCGACTGCGAAGAAGAGCGTTGCGAAGAAAAGCACCGCTGTGAAGAGCACCGCTAAAAAGAGCACCGCGACGGCGAAAAAGACGCCCGTTCGCAAAGCTGCGGTTGCGAAGAAAACGGTCCGCAAAAAGACCTGATCTCCGTGCTCGAAGTGTTCGTCGATTTCGACGGCACGATCACCGATGTCGATACGTTCGACGCGTTGGTCCGTGCCGTCGCCGGCGATGCGGCGTGGGATGCGATCGACGGGCCGTTGCTCGCGGGCGAACTCACGCTGCGTGAGGCACTCGAGCGGCAAGCTGCGGCCGTGCGTCTCTCGCGCGCCGAAACGCTCGAGTTCATGCTCACCCACGCGCGCGTCGATCCGGCATTCGCGCCGTTCGTCGCGGCGGTGCGCGCGCACGGCGGCGCGATTCGCGTCGTTTCGAGCGGCATCGCAACGGTGATTCACGATGCGCTCGCGCGGGCCGGCATCGAGATCGACGTGATCGCGAACGACGTCGACTTTGCCCCCGCGGGGTGGACGATGACGTTCGTCGATCCGTCGGACAACGGCCACGATAAAGCCGCGCACGTACGCGCTGCGCGCGAACGCGGCGATCGCACCGTGTATATCGGCGACGGGATCAGCGACTTCTTGGCTGCCGTCGAAGCCGATGAACGTTACGCGAAAACGGGACGTGCGCTCGAAGCCTACTGCCGCGAGCGCAACATCCCGTGTACGTCATTCACCTCGTTCGCGGAGATCGAACGAGCGCTCTTTCGTTAGTGGACCTGCGGCGCTACGTTGGCGGCGGCGTCGGTTCCGGCGATGCTCGCGATCTTGCCCTGTAGGAACGAGATGGCTTTGGTCAACTGCGGATCGTCATCGGGATAACCGGGACGGATCTTCGTGCCCTTCGGAATCTCGGCTTCGATCTGCGGCTGAATGCCGACCGTGTTGATGTCGTGGCCGTTCGGCGTGTAGTAACGCGCCGTCGTGATCTTCACGGCCGAGCCGTCGCGCAGCGGGAAGATCGTCTGCACGACGCCCTTGCCGAACGTCTTCGTGCCGATGAGCGTTCCGACGCCGCTGTCTTCGATCGCGCCGGCGGTGATTTCCGAGGCGGAAGCCGTGTAGGCGTTCACCAGCACGGCGAGCGGCCGCGGTGAGACCGCGATGTTCTCGGCGTCGTATTCGGTGCTCTGACCGGCGCGTGATTTCACCGTCACGATCGGTCCGGTCGGAATGAACTTCGAACTGACATCGACGGCTGCATTGAGGTAACCGCCGCCGTTATAACGCAGGTCGAGCACGTAGGCTTTCGCGCCCTCCGCTTGCAGGCGGTTCAGCGCGGAGTTGAGTTCGACGCCGGTGTTCTGACCGAACACGGAAAGCTGCGCGTAGCCGATGTCGCCGGGAAGCAGCTTGGAGAATACGCTCGGCGGCTTGATCGTCTCGCGCGTGATCGTGAACGCATCGAGTGCGGGCGAGTTCGAGCGCACGACGGCGAGCTTCACTTTCGTGCCCGGGTCGCCGCGCAGTAACTTCTGAATGCGCGATTGCTGCACGTCGAGCGGCGCGCCCGCGATGATGTCTTTGACCGTGCGGTCGTTGATCGCGCTGATCTCGTCGTCGCCGCGCAGGCCGGCCTTGTCGGAGGGACCGTCGATGATCACGTTCTCGACGCGGATGTTCTTGGTGGTGTCGTCGATCGAATACGTGAGACCGACGCCGCCGAACGACGTGCCGTCGAGGCCTTCGTTGAGTTCGGCAAACGATTTCGGATCGAGAAAGACCGTATAGCGATCCTTGACGGAGCCGATGACGCCGGAGATCGCCGCATAGGCAATCTTGGTCGGCGTCCCCTTGCTGCCGTACGTGCTGACCGCTTCGTTCACTTCACGCTGCAGCTCGCGCACGTTGTTGACGTCGTCGCTCGATGCGTGCTGCTCGGTGATCTTCGGATCTTTGACGCCGGCCGTCTTCAAATAGGCGACGATGCCCGCGTGCGCGCCGTTGAGCACGTTTTGCGAGTCGACCTTTTGATAGAAGTTCTGCATGAGGTAGACGTAGGACGCCGTCAGCTCGTCGGCTTGCTGCTGCGAGATGGCCGCGGCCGCGGACGCTGAGGGGATGTGGGCGAGGGTGGCGGCGAGCCCGAGGGCGAGAGCGGCGGCGAAGATGCGCTTCATTGCTGGTCTTTCTTGCGAAGAATGGCTTTGGCGGCGGCAAGTTGTTTGTCGGCTGGTGTATCAATGATCGGCAAATCGACGCGCTGGTCGAGCACTACATCCGGAACGATGCCTTTGTGCTGGATGTCTCGCCCGTTCGGGGTAACGTAGCGAGCGGTCGTTATCTTGAGCGCTCCGCGGTCGGGCAGCTGATAGAGACTCTGCACGACGCCTTTGCCGAACGTCTTGGTTCCGACGAGCGTCGCGAGGTGGTCGTCTTGGAGCGCACCGGCGGTGATCTCCGAGGCGCTGGCGGTGTACTTGTTCACCAACAGCACGAGCGGCAACGGATCGATCGCGCTACCGTTGGCCGAGCGGGTCTCTTTGTTTCCGGCGCGGTCGATCGTCGATACGATCGGGCCCGCGTGGATGACCAAGCTCGAGATGTCGACGGCCGCATCGAGCAATCCGCCGCCGTTGTTGCGCAGATCGAGAATGTAGCCCTTGACGCCCTTTTTCTTGGCGGCAACGAACGCATCGCGCACTTCGTCGGCCGAGTTCGAGCCGAAATCGCTCAAGCGCACGTAGCTGAAGCCGTCCTCAATTTTTGCGAGCACCGAGGGCACGTGCACGACATCGCGCGTAACGCGAATCGTCGCGACGGTATTGCCGATGTGATGCTTCACGCGCAGCGCAACGACGGTGCCGCGCGGTCCGCGGATGCGCTGCTCGACGGCGTCGAGCGGCAGACCGGCGGTGGCTTGATTATCGACCGCAAGGATCGCATCGCCGCGGCGCACGCCGGCGCGAATGGCGGGGTTGTTGTCGATCGGATCGACGAGGATCGCACCGGTCTTCGGATCTTTTCCGATGTACACGCCGATGCCGCCGAAATTGCCGCCCTTGAGTTCTTCATCGAGCGCACGGATAGCCGCCGCGCTGAGATACGTCGTGTACGGATCGCCGAGACCGCCGAGCATGCCGCCTACGGCCGCATCGGTCACCTGCGCTTTGCTGCCGGCGCCGGGATACTGCGCGTTGACCGTGTCGACCGCGCCTTCGATCATCGCCAGGTCGTGCGACGAGACGCCGGTCGCGCGACCGGACGTGAGCGGGCCGTGGCCGACGGTGCGGGGCCGTTTCGCGCAATCGGTGATCAGGCAGTTGAGCGCCTTCGTTTCGCCGTCGACCAGCAGTTGCGTATCGACCGCCTGGTAGAAGCTGTGCTCGACCTGTTGATAGGCCGTCTCGATGACGCGCTTGTCGGGATCGCGCGAACCGATGAGGGTGCTGAGGTCGAGATCGGCGATCGGGCGGTCGGTCACAACCGAGGTGTCGGTTGCTGCACGGCCGGCGTACGCCGCGCCGCCCCAGGCAGACAGCGCGACGATCACAGCAGCGAGTAAAAGGCGTATACGGGCTGGCATCAAGTCCCTATTCGGTTGGCGTCGGTCTACTCTAGTAACCGGATTTCTACCCGGAGCGTTCCCACCGGAACCCTTGCGGGCCGAAATCGTGCGGTGGGGACTCTAGTCTACCGCAGGAACCTGTGGCCGTCGTCAGATGGATAGATGATGTAACGCAAACTTCATACGCCGTTCGTCCTGCTATCGTAGGAACGACATAGGATCGACCGGGTGGCCGTCTTGCATCACCTGGAAATGCACGTGTGGGCCGGTTGCATCGCCGGTCATCCCGACCGCGCCGATCGCTTGGCCGCGCTGGACGTCTTGCCCCACGCCGACGAAGATCTGCGACATGTGGCAATAAATCGTTGAGAGGCCGCCATGGTGGTCGATCGCCACCATCTTGCCGCAGTCGCCCTGCGTCCCGGCGACGATAACGCGGCCATCCGCGGCGGCGGCAATCGTCGTTCCCTGGGCGGCCGCAATGTCGATGCCGGCGTGGAGAATCGGCCGGCCGTAGACCGGATGCATGCGCATCCCGAACGGTGAGGTGATCGGGCCCGAAACGGGCCACAGCAATTGGCCGGGCGCGCCGGGTTCGGGCGGCAGCGATTCGCCGGCCAGCAGTGCGGCGCGGCGAGCCGCGGCGCGGCGCGCGTCCTCTTCTTGCTGCTTCTCGCGTACGAGTGCTTCGAGTGCGGCTTCCGCGGCGGCCGAGGTGTCCTCGAGTTCGCCGACTTCCACTGCGACATTTTGCTTCTCGCTCTGCGCGACTTCCAGCAAATTCTGGCGCTGTTGTGCGAGCGCGGAGAGCGCGATCGTTTGCTGGTCGGCTGCGGCGCGTGCGTTACGCAGGCTGTTCTCGTCGGTCACGAGACCGGTTTCGATCGCCTCGACGTGTTCCGCGTCGGCCCGCCGCGCACGAATCGTGACCTCGTTGGCCTTTACGACATACGCAACGTCGTTCCAGCGCTCGAGAAAATCGCCGAACGAGCGCGCTTGGAGCAATACCGCTAGATAGCCGAGATCGCCGTATTCATAGGCCGAAATCAGCCGCCGCTTGAGCGCGTCGTTGTGCCGCGCCAAGGTTTTTTGCGCGGCGTCGAGCTGCACTTTGGTCCACGCGAGATTCGATTCGGTCGTGTGCATCTTCGCGTTGAGAAACGCGATTTGTCCTTGCACCGTCGAGATGTTGCGGTTGGCGATCGCGAGTTGCTCGGCGATCGTGCCGACTTTTGCTTGCGCCGCACCCAGCGCGCCGCGCTTCTCGTTGAGCTGTACGTGGACGTCGTGCAATTTTGCTTGCTGCGCCCGGATCTTCGCGTCGAGCGCGCTTTGTTTCGTGTTGGCAAATCCGGGCGCGACCGCCGCGAGAACGAGCACCAGCAGCAGCGCCGCACCGCGCAGTGTCATCGGGCGCGTTTGTCCATGGCGACGAACGACCCCGTCTGCCGCTTGGCGAACGATTTGAGTTCCGCCGCGACTTCACCGATGCTCTGATAGCTCTTGATGCGCGGCGATTGCGTGACGATGGCGAGCGAGAGCGACATCAGCGGGAAGCGGACGTTGTTGCCGCGGCGGTCTTTCGCTGCAATCCAGCCGTTTTTGCGATCGTTCGGATCGTAGAGCGGCAACACGTCGCGGTCGAAGGTGTCGGCGACGGTGCGAGCGAGGTTTTCGGCCCGCTGCGGGCTCGTGACGATGATGAAGTCGTCGCCGCCGATATGACCGAGAAAGTCGCTCTCGACGCCGATGCGCTTGATCGTATCACTCATCGTGGTGGAGACCAAGCGGATGGCGTCATCGCCGCGTACGAAGCCGTAGTGATCGTTGAATGCCTTGAAGTTGTCGAGGTCGGCATAGATCACGGCCCACGGTTCGCGCGCTTCGAAACGCCGGCGAACTTCGTGTTCGATCGCGATGTTGCCGGGCAGACGCGTGAGCGGCTGCAGCGATGAGTCGACGTTGGCGCGACGTACTTTCGCGCGCACGCGCGCGAGCATCTCCTGCGGCGAGAACGGCTTCGCGATGAAATCGTCGGCGCCGGCTTCGAGGCTCTTCACGGGTTCGGTGGTGTCGAGCCCGCCGCCGGTGAGCACGATGACGGGCACGTGCGACGCGGTCGCGTGACGGCGAATGCGTCCGAGTGTGGCGTAGCCGTCCATCAGCGGCATCACGACGTCGAGCACGACCACATCGGGGAGGCGATCGTCTAAGAGCGCGAGCGCGCTGGGTCCGTCGGGTGCGGTGAGAACCTCAAAGCCGCCGAGTTCGAGGTTGGTCCCGATGATCTCGCGGAGGATCTTATCGTCGTCAACCACCAGCACCGTCGGCCGGTGGGCTTCAGGCGCGGCGAGCGTCATGCACGCAAGTATCTCCCGACCGACAACCAGGACGACACGAGGCCGACCGCCGCGCCGACGCCCAGGAGTTCGCCGGCGAGTTGGAGCTCGTTGACGTGGAACGGAACGAATTGCAGCGTCGATGCGATTTTCGGCACGATCTGCATTTCGGCGACGGCCAGGACGGCAATCGCGACGATCGCGCCCACGACGCCGGCGATGATGCCCTCGGCGATAAACGGCATGCGGATGTACATGTTGGTCGCGCCGACGAGCTGCATGATGGCGATCTCGCGCCGGCGGGCAAAGACCGTGAGCCGGATCGTGTTCGCGATGATGATCGCCGCCGTCAACACGAGGAGTCCGATCATTGCCATGCCGACGCGGCCGATCACGTCGGCGGCGCGCAGTAATTTCGTCACCGTGTCGGCAGCGTAATCGACTTTCGCCACGCCGGGAAGCTTGCCGATCGAGGCCGCGACGTCGGGGACGTTATCGACGTTGGAGACCGAAACCCGGAACGCGTTCGGCAGCGGGTTTGCGGTGAGCAGCGAGGTGTCGAAGTCGCGGCCGAGGCGTCCGCGCATTTCTTGCAGGCCTTGGGCACGCGGAACGTAGCGCGCCGAGGTGATGCGTCCGTCGGCAGCCAGCGACGCCGCGAGCTGCTTTGCTTGCGCGTCGGTCGCGTTGTCGTCGAGATACACGGCGATCTCGATTTGCTTGAGGATGCCTTGACCGAACGTCGTCAGCGTTTCGCGCACGTAGAGGAACGTGCCGAGCATGACGATCGTGACCGCGACGGTTCCGATCGCGGTGAATTGCATCGCTGCGTTCCGAGTGAAGTTCGCGAAAACCTCACCCAGAAAGAACTGGACTCTGCCCCAATCCACGAAAGTAATAGCCCCGCTCGTCGTCGTGTAGAATTTTTCCGTTTTCGAGCCGAACGACGCGCCGCCGCATCCGGTCGACGACCGCTTGATTGTGGGTCGCGACCAAGACGGTCGTGCCCTTGAGGTTGATGCGCTGTAAGAGCTCGATGATCTCGGTCGTGTTCGACGGGTCGAGATTCCCGGTCGGCTCGTCGCAGAGTAGGATCTTGGGGTTGTTGACCAGCGCGCGAGCGATGGCGGCCCGTTGCTGCTCGCCGCCCGAAAGCTCGCTCGGCAACATGCGGCTCTTGTGCGAGAGGCCGACGAGATCGAGCACGCGCGGCACTTGCCGCATCACGTCTTTGGAGCGCGCGCCCGTCACTTGCAGAGCGAAAGCCACGTTTTCCCAGACCGTCTTGTGCGTGAGCAGCTTGAAATCTTGAAACACGACGCCGATGTTGCGCCGCAGCGCCGCCACTTTTCCGCGGCGCAATTTGTCGACGCGAATGCCGTCGACGATGACCTCGCCCGCATCCGGGATCGCCTCGCGGTACAACAACTTCAGGAGACTGGATTTACCCGTCCCCGAATGGCCCACGAGGAAGACGAAATCCGCCTTCCCGATCTCCAGATCGATGTCGTCCAGTGCGCGCGTACCGTTCGGATAGGTTAGCGTCACACCGCGAAGTTCGATCACGTGCTATCCACCTCGCACTATCACGGATGCTCGCTGCGCTCGCGGCTTTGCGTTTGGCCTGCGGCCAACAGAAGAGGAGTTTTTCCGAACGTCAATCCTACATACCTGCGAAGAATGAACTTCGACTTGAACGACGAGCAGAAAGCGATTCAAGCGCTGTGCCGAGACTTCGCGCGCGAAGTCGTCGCGCCCGCCGCCGAGGAACTCGATCGCGAGGCGCGCTTCCCCTACGAAATCGTTACCAAGATGGCCGAGCTCGGCTTGATGGGGCTGCCGTTCCCCGAAGCCTATGGCGGCGCCGGCGCCGACACCGTGAGCTACGCCCTTGCTGTGATGGAGCTGGCACGCGCCGACGCGTCGGTGGCGATCACCCTCGCCGCGCACGTGTCGCTCGGGTCGTCCCCGTTCTACCTCTTCGGTACGGAGGAGCAGAAGCAGCAGTATCTCGTCCCGCTCGCTCGCGGCGAGAAGCTTTGGGGCTTCGGCCTGACCGAACCGAACGCCGGCTCCGATGCCGGCGCCACGCAGACGCGGGCCGAGCTGCGCGACGGCCGCTGGATCGTGAACGGCACGAAGGCCTTCATCACCAATTCCGGGACCGACATCACGGCCGGAACGACCATCACCGCGGTGACCGGTAAAGATGAGCGCGGCCGCAGCGAGATCAGCAATCTGATCGTGCCGCAGGACACCCCCGGGTTCAGCCGTTCCAAAACGTACCGGAAGATGGGCTGGCGCGCGTCGGATACGCGCGAGCTTTCGTTCGCGGATGCGAGTATACCGCAGGAGAATCTCCTCGGAACGCGCGGCCAAGGCCTCAAGCAATTCCTGAAGATCCTCGACGGCGGGCGTATCTCGGTGGCCGCCCTCTCGGTCGGCCTCGCGATGGGCGCGTTCGACGAAGCGTTCAAGTACGCGCAAGAGCGCCGTCAGTTCGGCCAGGCGATCTCGAAGTTCCAAGCGATCCAGTTCAAGCTGGCCGACATGAAAATGGAGATCGAGCACGCGCAGCTGATGATTCTGAAGGCCGCGTGGGAAAAGGACGAGGGACGCGACTTCGCGCTCTCCGCGAGCCTGGCAAAGCTATACTCGGGGGAGCTCTCGCGCCGCGTCGTCAACGAAGCGGTGCAAATTCACGGCGGTTACGGTTTCATGGACGAGTATCCGGTGTCGCGGATGTATCGCGACCAGAAGATCAACGAGATCGGCGAGGGAACCAACGAAGTCCAGCGACTCGTGATCGCTCGCCTGATGGGACTGTGAGGACCATGCGAGGGATGTTCGGACTTCTGCTCGGCGCGGTGTTGGCGCTGGCCGCCATGCCGGCAAACGCGCAATTGCCCACCGACGCAACGGCGCCGGAGTTTACCGCGCAAGTCGCGCAAGGCGGCGCGGTCTCGTCCTTTGCGCTCTCCGCGGCGCTCGCGCACGGCCCCGTCGTGCTGTATTTCTTCCCGAAGTCGTTCACCAGCGGCTGCACGGCGGAAGCCCACGACTTCGCGGATCACATCGGCGCCTACAAAGCGCTGGGCGCAACCGTGGTCGGCGTTTCTGGCGATTCGATTGAAACGCAGAAGAAGTTTTCCACCCAAGAGTGCCGTTCGAAGTTTCTCGTCGCTTCGGATCCGGGCTTGAAGATCGCCGGCATGTACGATTCGAAAGTGCTCGGCCTGTATGCCAACCGCACGTCGTACGTGATCGCGCCGAACGGCAAGATCGCCTACGTGTACACGAGTCTCGATCCGGATAAGCACGTCGCCAACACGCTTGCAGCGCTGCGTAAACTCAAGAACTAAGCGGCGCTCGTCACGAGGTCGATGCGCGCGGCGCCCAGGCGTTCGGCGGCGGCGGCGAGTTCGGGGCTAGCCGTGAAGAGGATCGTTTGCGCGTCGAACGCGTTGTGCGCGATGATCGGGATGCAGCGATCGATGCGGGTATCGTCCCAATAGGCGAACGGGTCGTCGAGCAGGAGCGGCGGCAGTTCGAGCCCCTCGGCGAAGACGCGTGCCATCGCGATGCGCACGATCAGATAGACTTGATCGCGCGTACCCGCCGAGAGCGATTCGAGGTCGACGATCTGGCCCGTCTCCGGTACGCGGGCCCGCAAGATGAACGTGGTTGGATCGATGCGGATCTCGCTGTACCGTCCGCCGGTCACTTTGTGCAAGGCTTCCGCCGCGTAGGTTTCCAGGCGGCGCGCAAACATCTGATGCGCTTCGTGCGTGAGCCGCGAAACCGTCGAGGCGGCTAGGGCCAACGCCCGATCGAACGTTTCGAGGTGTTCGAGCTCGGCCCGCAGGCGTTCGACGTCCTCTTCGATCGGGGCCAGTTCGGGGATCGCGTTCTCGCCCAGTTTGAGCTCGACCGTCAGAGTTGCGGTAGCGAGCTCGGCGTCGCGCATCAAGCGCTCGAGCTCCGCGATCTTCGCGTTGACCTCATCGCGCAGCGCGCGGCCGTAGGTCTCGGCCGGCGCGATGCCGGCGGCGGCGAGCGCATCGCGTTCGGTGACGAGCGCGAACTCATCGTCGTCGCGCAGGATCTCGCTGCGCTGCAGCGCGAGCATCGCCATGCCGTTGTCGACGCCGTCGCGCTTGCGCCGCCGCTGCGCGCGATCGTCGGCGATGGTGCAGCGTTCCTGGCGCGAGCCCTCGGCATCCGGAATCAACCGTTCCGCCAGCCGGTCGAAGAAGACCGCCGAGCGGCGCTCTTCGTCGCGCAGTTCGGTCGCGCGCGCCGTCGCGCGGTCGGCGGCGGCGAGCATGCGCCGCAATTCAGCTAGGCGTTCGCGCCGGTGCGCGAGATCGTCGATGCTGTTCACGCCCAAACGGTCGAGGACGCCGGCCACGGTCGAACTGGCGTTGCGCTCGGCGGTGAGGGATTCGTCGGCGACGCGCTGCTTCTGCGCGGCGGCGCGCGCGTTGCGAATGCGTTCGCGGCTGCGCCAGCCGACGACGGCAAACGCCACCAGCATGACGGCGGCGAAAATTTCGGTGAACGACCACCAGTGCGCGATCGCCATCCCGATCGCGAGCACGGCGAACACCGCACCGATGGTAAGCGCGACGCCGGCCAGGGTACGTCCGCCGCTGCCCTCGCGCCGCGCGGCCGCGGCTTCGTTTGCGGCCGCGGCTGCGGCCGTGCGCGCCGCGGTGGCCTGTTCGGCCGCATCGTGCAGGGCCGCAAACTCGAGATCGTCGATCGTTCCGGCGTCGGCGCGGCGCGCAGCGAGTTCGCTGCGTTCGACGAGCGTGAGTTGGGCTGCTTCGGCTTCCGTTTCGGCGGCGGCGGCCGCGCCTTCGGCCGCGCGCCAAGCGAAGAACGCCGCGTCGAGTTCGGCGATGCCATCGGCCGGAAAATCGGCAACGTCGTCGTAGAGCGCGCGTTCGGCCTGCAGTGCCGCAAGGTCGTCGCGATAGACGCGCAGCTGCTCGAGCCGGGCGCGCAATTCCGCTGCCTGTAAGGCTTTGAGCTCGCGCTCCGCGCCGGCGCGGCGCTCGGCCAACCGGTCGCGTTCGCCGACGGTTCCGGCGCGCCGTTCGCGCAATTGCGCGAGCACGTCGCGGCGATTGCGCGCCGCATCCGCTTCCGCCGTGCGCCGGGCGAGCGTCTCGCGCAGGCCTTTGACCGGATTGTTCACCGTCGAGCGCGGGCTGCCGACATGCGCCTTGCGCGCGTCCTCGAGTCGCTTGACGGCGCCGAGCGCGGCATCTTCTTTCGGGCCGCCGTCGAGCGCGCGCGCGAGGGCCGTGGCGATCGGCGCGTTGCGCTCCGCATCGATGCCCACGTTCTGCTGCAGCACGCACGACGCGTTGATGAAGGCGTCGTAGGGAATCTGCAAGTGCACGTCGCCCGGCGAGATCGTCCGGCCGAGCGCGACGTCTCCGGCGACGTCGTTGCCGTCGCGATCGTAAACGTTCACGCCCTTGGCGTCGCGCGAGTAGTCGCGCCGGACTTCGAACGAGCGTCCGTCGGCGAGTTCGTAGAACAGCGTCGTCGCATACGTGCCGCCGTCCCACGGGCGCCACGCTTCTTTGCGGCGTCCGCTTCCGTAGAGCGATGCCACGATGGCCGCCGCGACGGTCGATTTTCCAGCTTCGTTCGGTCCGTAGATCACGTTGAGCCCCGGGCTAAACGCAAACGTGCGGCCGGCCAGCCGTCCGAAACCGGCGACCGTTAAGCGGCGCAGCTTCACGGCGCGATCTCCGCACCGTCGAAGGCCGCGACGACGAGGGCCAGCGCGCGGCGGGCGTCGTCGTCGCCGGCGTCGGCGGCAGCAAGCAGTTCGGCGACCGCGCGTCCGCGGACGTTCGATTCGTGCGCGATCGCGGCGTAGTCGGCGGTGACGCTTTGGTCGATGAGATCGAGTGCACCGAGGTGCGCGCCGGCGCGTTCGATCAAGAGCGCGCGGTCGACGCGCGTGCCCGGCTGCACGGCGCCGCGCAGCGTGGCGCGCACGTAATCGTGTTTGCCGAACGATTCGAGGGCCCGCTCGCAGGCCGCGATCACGGCGCCTTCGTCGCCCGCATCGTCGATCGGCACGTTCACGTCGAGCAGCCGCGTACGCGCGATCGGCACGCTCTCGATGCCCACCGACGCATCGTCGCGCACGGTAACGACGAGCGCACCGTGCTCGCCGCGTTCGCCGAACTTGATCGGTTCGGGCGAACCGGGATAGGCGAAGACGGGCCCCGCGGCGTCGTTCACGATCGAGCCGCCGTGATAGTGTCCGGTGAGCGTGAGCGTCGCACCGGCTTCGCGAATCTCGGCCGCCGTGAACGGCGCCGTCGCGCGTTTGCCCGGCGGACAGCGTTCTTCGTCGCTGCCGTGCACGAGCGCGATGCGCACGCCGCTGCGATCGAACGCGGCGCCGGCGAAGGGCCGGCCCGGTTCGGCGGGCGTATGCCCGAAACCGTAGAGCGTCACGTCGGGCGCGAGCGGCACGCCGGTCCACGACGCGTCCGCAAACACGCGTACGTTCGGCGGCAAGTCGTCGCGCGCATAGAGCGAGCGCGCCGCGAACGGATCGTGATTGCCGGGCGCGATGAACACCCGTTTGCCGAAGCGCGCGAACGCGGCAAAGAGAAAACGCGCGGTCGCCGGACCAGCGCGTTCGCTTTCGTAGAGGTCGCCGCCGATGGTAAGCACGTCGGCATTGCGCTCGAGCGCGAGGTCGACGATGCGCTCGAACGCGTCGGCGAGGGCGGCGCGACGGGCACCGCCGCCGCGCACGTCGGGGAAGACCGTTTCTAAATGCACGTCCGCGGCGTGAACGATCGTCGTCGCCATCGCGGACTACTTCGCGTTAGGTAGTGGTCAGATACTTCCCATACCAGGACATCATGTTGTTGAAGGCGTCGGTCGCCGGCCCGAGCCGGTAGCTCGGGCGGGTGTCGTCTAAGAAGCCGTGCGGCGCATCCGGATAAATCGTCACGTCGTGCGGACCGGCGAGTTTGTTGAATGCGGCCGTCACGTCGAGCGTGTTGATGCCGCCGTCGAGGCCGCCGTAGAAACCGATCGTGGGCGTGGTGACCTTCGTCGCCCAATCGAACGCGCCGTCCGGCGGCGGTTCGGTCGTCTTACGATCCGCGCGCACGTAGCCGTAGAGTTCCGCGGCCGCGTCGTAGTCTTTGTTTCCCACCAGGGCTTGCAGCACGATGCCGCCGCCCATGCAATTGCCGTACAGGCCGACCTTGCCGCGGGCCGATTTTTGGCGGATCCACGCTTTTGCGGCTAGCAGATCGCCGTTCATTTGGTTCCCGGCGTACAGTGCGGCGACTGCCGGTCCGAAAAGGCTGAGGTCGGTTTGACCGTCGCCGCTGGGCGGGTGCGAGCGATCGAAGATCCCCGGCACAATCGCGATGTAGCCGAGTTTCGCGAAGCGCCGCGCGAGATCGCGATACTGCGCATCGACGCCCCAGATGTGCGCGCACAGCACGATGCCCGGCGTCGTGGCCGTGACCGTGGCCGGCAGCGCGACGTATCCGCTGATCGCCCCACCCGGACGGGCGAGCATCGTGTTGACGACGAGGATCGCCGGATCCGTTTCCGGGACGATGGGCGCGTGCGGCTTCCCGTAGGTTGAGGTCTGCGCATCGGCGGGAACGGCGTTCGCGGCGGCAATCACCGCAGCCGATCCGCCCATGAACGTGCTTCGATCGATCGTCGCCATTGAGTGTGCTCCTAGCGGTAGAGTTGCCCGCACGCGACTTGGCGCGCATTGGGCGTGTTGTTGCTATATACGACTACGACGTAGTTGCCGGAGAGGAGACGGGCTTCCGTCATCGGGATGGTTCCGCGCGAAATACCGTGCACGAGATCCGCGCTGCGCACGACGATGCCGGGCTGGATCGCATCGCACGTTTTGCCGCGCTGCACGGCGACGGTTTGCACGCGGCCGGGCAGGGTGCCCTCGAGTGACGTGACCAGTCGCGTTTGGCCGCCCTGCGTCAGGAGCGTGACGAACCCGTTTTGGCCGGAATTGTTGAGCCCCATGACGCCGCGCTGCAGACCGGCTCCGAGGGGGACGCCGCCGGGCGGGGCTTGGGCGATGGCCGGCGCGCTAGAAAGCAGCAGCGCAGCCGTAGCTAGACCGAAAATCAGTTTCATGAAAACCCCATCCCCTCGGAGAGCAATTACGACACCTCCTTTGGGACGGGGGGTCGCCCGCGCCCTGCCTGGCGAAGCCGCCCCCTAGACATGGCTACGCTTATAGCACAGAGCGGTCCGGGAATTCCTAAAGATCACGCGCTCGCGAAGGAGCGGCGAGCGATCTGGTTCGTGTCGAGCGCGCACATGGTCTCCCACTTTTACATCCTCGCGCTCGCGCCGCTCTTTCCGCTGCTCAAGACGTATCTGGGCGTAAGCTACGTGCAGCTTGGGCTCGTGCTGACGGTCTACAACGTCATCTCGGTGCTCGCGCAAACGCCGGTCGGCTTTATGACCGACAAACTCGGTTCGCGCCGGCTGCTCATCGCCGCGCTACTGCTTGGCGGCGCGGCATTCGCCTCGTTCGCGCTCATTCCGACGTACCCGTGGCTGTTCGTGGTGATGGCGTGCGTCGGGCTAGCGAACGCGGTGTATCATCCGGCGGACTACGATCTGCTCAACGCGGCCGTCGCTCCCGAGCGTGTCGGACGCGCGTTTTCGTATCACACGTTTTCGGGCTACGTCGGCTTCGGCTTGGCGCCGCTCGTCCTGATCGGCGTCGGGACGACGTACGGCCTTCCGGCAGCGTTCATCGTGGCCGGCGCGCTCGGCTTCGTCGCCGCAGTTCCGCTGCTGTTCGCGAAGGAACTCGATCACCGTTCGGAAGCGCTGCACGCGGAAGCGGCGGCCGCAGCGAACATCGGCTTGCGCAAATTGCTGACGCCGGCGATCGTGAGCCTGACGCTGTGGTTCATGCTGCTCTCGCTCTCGACCGGCGGCATTCAAACGTACTCGATCGTCGCGCTGAAGGCGCTCTACGGTATTCCGCTCGCACAGGGCAGCGTGGCGTTGACGGCATTTCTGGTTGCCAGCGCGCTCGGCGTGCTTGCCGGCGGCCAGATCGCCGACAAGACGACCCGTCATGCCACGGTCGCGGTCGTGGGCTTCGTCTGCTGTGCGCTAGCGACGGTCGCGATCGGCACGTTCAACGCGGGCGCCTACGTCATCGGCGGACTGCTCGCGCTCGCCGGCTTTTGCTCGGGCTTGATTCAACCGTCGCGCGACATGCTGGTGCGCAAGGCCGCGCCGCCCGGAGCCGTCGGGCGCACGTTCGGCGTCGTGACGACCGGGTTCAACTTCGGCGGTATGGTCGGCCCGCTGTTTTACGGCGTTCTGATGGATCACGGACAACCGCGCGACATCTACTATATCGGCGCGGGGTTCATGCTCGTGACGGTTGGGCTCGCGCTCTTCACGCAGCGTGCCGAATCGCGCGCGGCCGTCGTCGCGAGCTAGTTACCGGCGGGCGTTCGGCACCGGGACGACGATAACGGTCGAACGATCCGACTTCAAGGCGGTCGCGATTGCGGCTTGCAGTTTCGCTGGATCGTCGATGCGCATCGCCTCGGCACCGTAGCCGCGCGCGACGGCTACGTGATCGAGCGCCGGGAGATCGGTGCCCGGATGCTGCTGTGAATCTTTGTCGACGCCGAGGTGGCGTTCGATCGACAGCTTCACCGCGAGATAGCCACTGTTGTCGACGACGATCGTGAGCACGGGCGCCTTCTCTTGCGCCGACGTCCAGAGCGCTTGCGGCGTGAAGTGAAACGTGCCGTCGCCGACGACCGCGACGACCGCGCGATCGGGGCACGCAATTTTCGCGCCGACGGCTGCGGGAAGTCCCCAGCCGAGCGAGCCGCCGTTGGTGCGGAAGACGCGGGAGTTCTCGGGAAACGCGGTGTGGCGCAGCAACGCGCGCGACGACGAGATCGCCTCATCGAAGATCAGCGCGCCGGGCGGCAGTGCGGCGCCGAGCGCGTCGGTGAGCGCGACGAGCGAAACGGCGCCGGCTTCTCTCGCGAGTTCGTCGTGACGCGCGCGGTCTTTCGCGTTGGCCGCGCGGTATTGCGTGCGCAGATCTTCTAGGCGTGCGATACGTTCGGCGCGCGCCTGCGCGGGCAATCCGCCGGCCGCTGCCGTTGCGGCGATGAGATCGGCGAGCACCGGACCGGCGTCGCCTGCGAGACCGACGTCGGGCACGATCGCCCAGCCGATTTGCGCGGCGTCGGCGGAGGCGTGGATGAGCTTCGCAGCCTCGGGCAGCTTCGCGGCGCTTTCGGTCGAGAATGGAAAGAACGCGCGCGCGCCGATGACGGCGACGCAATCCGCATCCGCGATCAGCGGGCGCTGTTCGCCGTACTGACCGAGATAACGCGGATCGCTCACGGGATAGGGGAGTTCGGAGATCTGCGTGCGCTCGATGGCAAACACCGGTAGCTCCAGCGCTTCGGCAAAGGCGCGCGCCGCCTTCGCGTGCGCGGCGGTCGACGCGCCGAGCACGAGCATCGGCCGGCGTGCGGCGAGCAGCATGCGCACGGCCTCAGCGACGGCCTTCGCATCGGGACGGCGTTCGAGATGCGCATTCGCTTCGGATGCAAACGCGCGCTGATCGCCGGGGCCGGCAAGGTCGGCCGCGCCGGCTTGGATGTCTTCAGGGATCGCCAGATACGTCGGGCCCGGCGGGTTTGCCGTGGCAACGTTGATCGCACGGCGCATGTCGGTGCCGACCGCGCTCGAACTCAGACTCTGCCACGAATGCTTGACGAAGCTGCGCGCGAGCGACGGCAAATCGGGTAATGCGCAGAAGCCGTCGTTCGCGAGCACGCCGGTATCTTTGTGCCCGGCGGTAACGACGATTGACGAGTTATCGCGCGCGGCGTTGTAGATCTGACTCAAACCGTTCATCGTGCCGACCGTCGTGTGCAAGCCGACGACGCCGACGCGGTTGCCGGCGCGCGCGTAGCCGTCGGCCATCGCGACCGTGACGGTTTCTTGCAGCGTGAGGATGTAGCGCATCGTTGCGTCGGCGCGGATCGCTTCGAGCAACGGTGCTTCGGTTGACCCGGGCAAACCGAAGAGCGTATCGATATTATTCGCTTTGAGCGTGGCGAGAAAGGCGTGCGCGCCGGTCGTTTGCGTTTCGAGCACGATGTTATCCCCGGGGTGCTTTCCAGATGATTTCGGAGGCTTTGACGGCATGATCGACGTCGCCGTAGGTGACGCCGGTGTCGATCAGCGCTTGGATTTGGCTCGGCACGATGTCGACGCCGAACGTCGAGCGCGTCATCACCGCAAGCGTTTCCGGTTTGATCGACGTGTAGCGAATCAAAATATCGCCGGCTTCCTTGGGATGTCCGTTCGCCCAGATTGCCGCGCGTTTCAGCACAGCGACGACTTTGGCTGCGATGGCGGGCTGCTGCTGCAGCCACGTGCCGTTCGCAAACCACGTGGTTGCGGGAATGGTCGGGGCGATCGCGTCCATCGGATTTGCGAGCGCGCGGGCGACGGATTTCGCGTCGGACACGTACGGCTCGGCAAGGGTCGCCGCATCGATGCGGTGCGCGGCGAGCGCCGGTGCCATCGATGGGAACGGCAACTCGGTCCACTTCACGCTCTTGCTGTTGCCGCCGTTCTTGTCGATCCAGGCCTGCGTCGCGTACATCAGCACGTTGCCGAGGCCGTTGACGCCGACGGTTTTGCCGTTGAGGTCGGCGGCAGTCTTGATCGTTGAGTCGAGCGCGACCATGGTCACGTCGGTCGGCGCGGTGCTGAGCGACATGCCGGCGGGCGCGATGATCTTCACGCCGAGGCCCTTCACCGCGCCTTGCGCGACCGGTCCGACGGCGGAGAGCCCGACTTCGAGCGAGCCGCCGATCACCGCGGCGACGAGCGCGCCGCCGTTGGAGAGCGGCGTGATCTGAACGTCGAGGCCCGCCTCAGCGAACCAGCCGAGATCTTTAGCGTAAAACGTCTGCCCGGCCGACTCGACCGGCTGGACCCCGATGCGCACCGTCGTGAGCGTCGCCGCGCGCGCCGGGAGGGCGAGGGCCGCGGGGGCGGCAGCGAGCAGCCCAAGCGCGGCGCGCCGATCGAGATGACGTTGTTGCATCACCCCACCTTTGAAGCGATGCCGGATGCCGCCTGCGCGTAGGCCGCCGCCAGCAATTCGTACGAGCGCGTGCGCGCGGCGTAATCCGGCGCGATCGTGAGCACCATGACTTCGTCGGCCGCGTAGTTCTCGACCAACGCGTCGATGCGCGCCTTGGCCGTTGCCGGCGAACCGATGATCATGTTGCGCGACGCGATCACTTCGCGCTTCTCGCGTTCCGTCCACGGAAACGCTTGCGCTTCTTCGAGCGACGGCATTGCCGACGGCAATCCGCGCAGCCGCCGCATTCGTGAGAGCAATGCCGGTAACGAAAGCACGTCCGCTTCTTCATCCGTCGGCGCAACGATCGCAGCGACGGTAAGCATCACGTGCGGTTTATCGAGATACGCGGACGGTTTGAACTGTTGCCGGTAGAGATGCGTGACCTGCGGATAATCGCCGCCGATAAACTGCGCAAACGAATACGGCAAACCGAGTTCCGCCGCCAACCGCGCACCGAAGTCGGAAGAGCCGAGCACCCACATCGCCGGTGACGTGTCACCACTCGGCTGCGCGATCAACCCGCGCAGTCGCGGATCCGGCAACTCGCCCGCAAAATAGGCGAGCACTTCTTGCACTTGCTGCGGAAACAACAGTGAGTCGTTACTCTGCAGCGCCGCAGAAATCATACGCGTGCCGCCCGGCGCTCGTCCGACGCCGAGATCGATCCGATCCGGCGCCAACGCATCGAGCATCCGGAACACTTCCGCAACCTTGAACGAACTATAGTGCGGCAGCATAATCCCGCCGCTCCCCAACCGAATCCGCGACGTCTCCCCCGTCAACCGCGCGAGCAGCACTTCCGGCGAAGCATCGGCCAGATTCGTCGAAGCATGATGTTCGGCTAACCAGTACCGATGATACCCCAGCTCTTCAGCACGCTTCGCCAGCGCAATCGTGGCCGCCACCGCCTCCCGCGGCGTCCCGCCGTATACGATGGGCGACTGATCGAGGACGCTTAGCGGAACCGTCATCGGTTACTTGACCCGTGGCATCGTAGTGATTCGGCCGGCCACCCGTTCGGTCAACGCGATGACATTGCCCGCGTCGTCGCGCACGAAGTCGATCCGCTCATCGATGACCTTATAGTAGAAATGGTCTTTGCTCGAAGCGTAGATGGGAAACGATGACAGACCGGTGCGCTGCACGGTGAGGCCACTCTCGCCGCCGACAGTGACGTCGTATGCGTTGCCGGCATCGCGGAGATATCTGCCGGCGTATTGAGTAAGTGTTGCGGAGTCGAGCATGACGATCGGTGACGGCGTTACCACTGTTGCCGGTGGCGCGATCATCCCATCGCGCGTGAAGATCGGCGTGCGTCCGTTTTGATGTAAGACGAGCGCGCTTACGGCCCCGATCGCATCGCGCGTAAAAACGATATGGGCCGCGACATACCGCGTGAAGAACGTATCGTTGCCTTCTGCATACATCGGCAGCGGATCTTGTTCCCCGAGCTGCGAGGTGAGCCCGCTCGCGTCGCGCGCGATCAGGAAGCGCAAGCCTCGATCGTCGTGATAGGAGCCGGCATACGCGTCGAGTTGTGCCGGTGCGAGCGTCAAGCTCGGCGCAAACTGCGGGAGCGGGAGCGACGCGTCGATGAGATGCTGAGCAAGCTCGTCCACGGATCCACCGCCGTTGGTAAGCACGACGACTCCGCGCTGGTGATCCGGCGACAGGGCAACGGCCGCGTGATATCCCTGCGTGTCGCCGCCGTGATGAACGATCGGTACGAAGTCGCCGATCCACCAGATCAAGCCGATATGGCTGCCGGGAAACGACGTGTCGCGTGGCTGCTGTGCGAGCAGACAAACCTCGTCGAGCGGTCGCGCACCGAGGTTGCAGCGGACGAAGCGCAGCATGTCCGAAACGCTGGAGCGGATTGCGCCCGCAGGCGCCATCGCGTCGAAGTCCCAGTCGGGCGTCACCGGCCCATCCATTCTATGGCCCGTCGTGATGCGTGCCCGCAACGCCGGATCGAGCTGCGCAACGTTCAGCGCGCTCGATTCGGTCATGCCGAGTGGCGCGAAGATGCGCGCCTGCACGAGCGCCGCGTACTTCGCGTGTTCGTCGTCCGCCAAAGCTTCGCCGAGCAGTGCCGCGCCGAGGTTCGAATACTCAAACTGCTCGCCTGGATCGCGCGTTAGCTTGTAGTCGTTGAGAAAGGCCGACAGCTTTGCCCACGTATAGTCCGCGTACGGATTCATCGACGGTTCCATATTGCTCGGCATATACGGGAGGCCGGAATGCTGCGTTGCGAGCGAGAGAAGCGTGATCGCTTTGCCCTTGCGTTCCGGAACATGCGTGTCGCTCGGCAGATACTTCTGCACCGAATCGTCGAGCGCGACTTCGCGATGCAGCACCATGTCGGCGAGCAGTGTGGCCGTGAACGTCTTCGTCACTGAACCGATCTCAAAGAGTGAATGCTCGTCGAGCGGGCGCGACGTGCCGCTCGAGCCGGCTTTCAGAATCGTCGTTTTGCCGTTATCGATGATGCCGGTAATGATCCCCGTCCCGGGATAATCGTGCACGTGCGCGTCGAGCAGACGTTGCACATCGGCCGTCGAGGGTGCCGGCCGGCGGGTCGGCTCCGATCAAGGCAGTCCCGAGGACCGCAACTGCAAAACCCGCCCGAAGCCGTTGCATGCCGCTACGTTCGCTTTAAGCGGCCGGCTGTGAGGATCGAGTGCGTCCACATCACTAGCTGCTATGACGCGGGGTTAGCGCAATTGGATGCGTTCTTGATAGCTCGTTTTGTCGTCGTGATGGACAGGGGCAATGTATGTTAGTGGAACCGGCCTGTGAAAGCGACGGCTTATTTTCGAAACTCGATTCAAGGGAAAAGCGTCCCGAGATGACGGACGCGATCTGCGAATATGTTCTCGCTAATCCCAGCAACATCGAAATCAACGAGACGGACGCTACCGTTACTTTCGGGCGGTTCCGGAGCTTGACGGGCGCATCGTGCGAGTAGTAACGCTCAGTGATGGCGAAACCGTGCACAACGCTTTTCCGGATCGGAGGGCCAAACGGTGAAAATCGACTATTACGCGGAAACCAAGAGCATGTATATCCATTTGGCGGATCGCGTTTCGGCTGCGACGGATGAAGTGTGTGATGGCGTCACTTTGGATTTCGATGCGGATGGGAAGCTCGTCGGTATTGGGATCGACAACACCGACGTGATACCCGGCTTCAACCCGCAGCTAGAGCTGGTCGCAACGCAGGCCTAGAGGTCGAGTTCCCAGGTTTCGCTGGTGAGGTGCGGGCCCCAGAGGTCGTTGGAGTCGGTGCCGGTGAGGATGAAGCCTTCGCTGGCGTAGATCGCGCGAGCGGCGGTGAGGATCGAGTGCGTCCACAGGATCATCTTGCTGTAGCCGGCTTCGCGGGCGAAGGCGATGCACTCGCGCACGAGACGCCGGCCGAGACCGCTGCCGCGCGCTGACGGTTCGGCGAGCAAGAGCCGAAGGCGCGCGATCGTCGGATCGTCGTTGTCGTGCACGGCGAAGATGCAGCCGCAGCGCACGCCGTTACGCTCCGCGACCCAGAAGCGATCGCGCCCCGGCTGGAAGCCGGCGATGAACGCGGCGATGACTTCCGCGACGTAGCGTTCCATGTTCGCGTTGAAGCCGTATTCTGCGCCGTAGAGTGCGCCGTGGCGTTCGATCACCCAGCCGTAATCGCCGACTTCCGGATCGCGCAGAACGATATCGCCGGCGGCGCCATCCGGTGCGAGCGCTTCGACGATCGTGGTCATCGCGTTCATCACGCGTTCTTGCCGTTCGTCGGAGAGCGGCGTGAGCAGCGCGATCACGTCGTCGTGCTGGCGTTCGTTGAGCGGGGTGAACGCTGCGTGGCCGGCTGCGGTGAGGGCCAGGATGGAGCGGCGGCCATCGGTCGGAGATGCGGTGCGCGTCACCAAACCCGTGCGTTCGAAGCGCTGCAAGATGCGGCTCAAATAGCCGGGATCAATGTCGCTGGCGGCGGCGAGATCGCCCGGGGACGTGTTCTCGCGGTTGGCCAGCTCGAAGAGCACGCGGGACTCGGCCAAGGTGTAGGGCGTCCGCAGAAAGTTGTCGGTCAGGACGCCTATCCGCTGGGTGAAGAAGCGGTTGAAGCGCCGGAACTGGTCGACCCGGCGCTCGAGCACGGTAGCCATGCCCGCCAGTTAGTTGACGATCGTCAAATACCTCCGGCTACGGGGTGCCCAGGCAGGCGGATCGACCCCGTGACGAACCCGCGCCAGATACTCACTGCGGTCGCGATCGCCGACCACGCCGTCCCGATGGCCATGGTCAAAATGACCGCGTGCGCGGAGATGCCGCTCCCCGCCGACGCGTGCCCGTCGAGGGCAAACACGGTGGCGACAATGACGGCACCGGTCGTCTGGCCGAAGACGCGGGCCACGGATTGGATCGCTTGCGGGCCGCCGCTGCGCTCGCGCGGCGCGCTGTTTTGAATCGCGCGATTGTTCGGCGACTGAAAGAGCCCGTAGCCGATACCGCACAATGCCATGCGCCACGCGATATCGAGCGGCGAGGGATCGGCACCGAGCAACGTCGCGCACAGCAGGCCGAACGTGAAGAGTGCGAGGCCGATCGCCGCAAGCCGCGATGAATTGTACTTGTCGGCCAGTGGTCCCGAGATCGGCGCAACCGCGGCCGACGCGAGTAGCCACGGCAACAACAGCGCGCCGACTTGCAGCGGTGTGTGGCCCAAGACGGTCTGAAACGAAAACGGCAGCACGACAAATGCAATCGTCTGCGAGATGAACGATGTGTAACACGCGACGACGGCGAGCGTAAAGCGCGCTTGCGCGAAGAGATCGACGGCGAACATCGGTAGCGGCGTTGCGAGTTGACGGCGAATGAAAAACCAGCCGATTGCGACCGCGCCGATGAGTTCGGCCGCCGCGATCGGCGTTGCGCCCTCGTGCCCGATCGCGTCGAGCCCGAACACGGCGAGTCCGAACATCGCAACGCTGGTGAGCGCGCTCGGCAAATCGAACGCGCGTTTCTGGCCCGGCGTCTTCGGAATCATCTTTATTGCGGCCACGTAAACGGCCAGCCCGATCGGCACGTTGATCGCGAAGAGCCACTGCCACGATGCAAACGAAAGGATCGCGCCGCTGACCACGGGGCCCGCCGCCGCGCCGAGTGCGACTGCCATTGCGCTATAGCCGGTGGCGCGCCCCAGCATGTTCGGCGGAAAGACGAGCCGGTTGATCGGCGTCGCCGAGACGGTCAGTGCCGCACCGGCTAGGCCCTGCACGAAGCGCGACGTGGCGAGTTCGAACAACGTCTGGGAGAAACAGCATGCGAGCGACGCCAGCACGAACACGATGAGTCCGACGCGGAACATGCGCCAGTAACCAAAGATATCGCCGGCCGCAGCGAGCGGGACGATGCCGACCGTCAGTCCGAGCTGAAAGCCGTTGATCACCCAGATCGACGCGGCTGCCGTAGCGTTGACATCATGCGCGATCGTCGGCAGCGCGGTGTTGACGATCGTTTGATCGATCATCGAGATCACGGTTGCCGCGCTGGTGAGTATCACCGCCCACATGCGCTGCGAAGGGGCGACGACGCCCGCAGACTCATCCACGCCGACCGGTGTTCCCGTAATCTTTACGTCTCGCCCTTCTGCCGCACGCTAGTGAAAGTTGCGCGCCCGAACCTTATCGGTGGTGCCGGACGTTTCAAAGTGCCAGCAGCGCTTCATGATCACATCGATCGCACCCGACTCTTTCTGCAACACGCCCTCGACGATCAGACATTGCGAGGCGCGGATCGTGCGCCGGTAGCGCTCGTAGATATCGGGCCGCACGATCACGTTGACCAAACCCGTCTCGTCCTCGATGGTGAGAAACACGAAGCCCTTCGCGGTGCCGGGACGCTGACGGGTGATCACGAGGCCGCCGACCTTGCACACGAGGTTGTTCGGCATCGCCGGCAGCCGCCCGGCGGCCAGCACGCGGCGCGCGTCGAGTTCGGCGCGGAAATGCGAGATCGGCTGCACGTCGGCGACGCCGGTGGCCGCAATGTCGAGCGCGGTGCGTTCGATCGCGGTGAGTGCGAGCAACTGTGGCAGCGGTTCGTCGTCGATCTCCATCGCGCGTCCAAGCTCGCCGCGCGCTTCGCGTTCGTCGAGCGCACGCAGCGCCCAGATCGCGTCGCGGCGCGTCGCGTACCACGGTGCGAACGCACCACCGGCGGCGAGGTTCTCGAGTGGTTCGCGGGCCAGCTTCGTGCGGCGCGCGAAGTCGAGGAGGTTCTCAAACGGCTGCGCCTCGCCAAGGGCGCGCTGGATGTTCTCGCGTTGCGCCTCGCCCATGCCGCGCACGAGGTGGAAGCCCAAGCGCAGCGCGCCGCTCGGATCGACAAAGCTCCACCACTCGCTCTCGTTCACCGCGATCGGCTTGACGACGACGCCGTGCCGGCGCGCGTCGTTCACCAGCACTTCGGTCGAGTAGAACCCCATCGGCTGTACGTTGAGGATCGCCGCGCAAAAAATCGCCGGTTCGTGACACTTCACGTACGCCGACGCATACGCGAGCAGCGCAAAGCTGGCCGCATGCGACTCCGGAAAGCCGTAGTCGGCAAAGCCCTCGAGCATGTGGAAGAGCTTGTCGGCGACCTCGCGGTCGATGCCGTTGGCCACCATGCCGTTCACTAAGCGCGGATAGATCAGCGCCATCCGGTCGCGCGAACGTTTGTGGCCCATCGCGCGCCGCAGCTCATCCGCTTCGCCGCCGGAGAACCCGGCAGTTTCCATCGCCATCCGCATCCCTTGCTCTTGAAAGAGCGGCACACCGAGCGTGCGTTCGAGAATCGGCTTGAGCGAGGGATGCGGATACGTCACCGGTTCTATGCCGCTGCGCCGGCGCAAGAACGGGTGGATCATGTCGCCTTGAATCGGCCCGGGACGAATGATCGCCACCTGCATCACGATGTCGTAGAAGCACACCGGTTTAAGGCGCGGCAGCATCGATTGCTGCGCGCGCGACTCGACTTGGAACACGCCGATCGAATCGGCGCGGCAGAGCATCTCGTAGGTCGGCTTGTCGTCGATCGGGATCGATTCGAGCGAGAGCACCGGCCGCTCGGGATAACAGCGCGTGTGCAGCGCGAACGCATCGCGCAGCAGCGAGAGCATGCCCAGGCCCAGCAGATCGATCTTGATCAAACCCAGATCGCTGAGGTCGTCCTTGTCCCACTGCACGATCGTGCGGTCGCGCATCGAGGCCCACTCGATCGGCGCGACGTTCATCAGCGGATCGCGGGTGATGATCATGCCGCCGGAATGGATCCCCATGTGCCGTGGAAAGCCGTTGATGCGCCGGCAGATCTGCAAGAGCAGCACCCCGATCTCGCCGCCGATGGTTCCTCGACTCTGCGCTGCACGCACTCCGCTCGGAATGACAGCAACATTGGGGCTTGGCGACGCGTCGTCGATCGCGTTGAAGCCCGGCGCGTAGGGCGTGCCGCGCGAGGGCACGATGTTGCTGCCCGAATCGAAGTCGCGCCGGCGTTCGACCGACGCAGGCAAGAGCTTCGAGGCCGGTATCGCTTCCACGCCGACCGACTCCGCCAGTGATTCGCTCGCATCGTACTCGCGCACGATCTGATCGACCTGACCGAGTGAAAGCCCGAGCGCCTTGCCTACGTCGCGAATTGCCGAGCGCGTGCGGTAGGTGATCACCTCGGCGACCATGGCGGCGTGATGGCGTCCGTAGCGGTTGTAGACGTACTGCAGTACCTGCTCGCGATCCTGATGCGCGAAATCGATGTCGATATCGGGGATCTCGTTGCGTTCTTCGCTGAGGAAACGCTCGAAGAGCAAATCGCCGGCGATCGGATCGACCGCCGTGATGCCGAGCGCGTAGCACACCGCCGAGTTCGCGGCCGAACCGCGGCCTTGTCCGAGCACGCCCAATTCGCGCGCTTCGCGCGAGATATCCCACACCACGAGGAAGTAACCCGAGAGATCCATCCGCGCGATGATGCCCAGCTCGTACTCGAGTTGCCGTTCGACTTTCGAGGTGAACGGCCAGCCGTAACGCTTGCGCGCACCCGCATACACGAGCGTGCGCAAATAGGAGTGATGGCTCGATTCCCCTTCGGGGATCGGGAAATACGGAAACTGCCCGGCGAGTTTTTCGAGCCGAAACGTGCACCGCTGCGCGATCGCGACGGTATTCTCAATCGCCAGCGGGTACGCGTCGAACAAGCGCGCCATTTGCTCGGGCGTCTTGAGCACGTACTCCGCGTTCGGCCGCAAGAGCGTGCCGGCGGTGTGCAGCGCAGCCTTGTATTTCACGCACGTGAGCACGTCGCACAACCGGGCATCCTCACGATCGACGTACGCGACGCCGTTGGTCGCAACGTACGGCACGCCGAGCCGTTGCGCGAGCTCCACCAGTGCTTGCACGAGCGCGCCGTCTTCGGGCCGTAAGTGATGCTGCAGTTCGAGATAGAAGCGCCCCGGAAAGAGATCGCGCAACTGTGCGCCGATCGCAAACGCGCCGTCGTCGTCGCGCGCGCGCAGCGCTTTCTCGACGAGACCGTTCGCGCCGCCGGAGAGCGCGATCAGGCCCTCGGTGCGGCCGGTGAAGTCGTCGAGCCGCGCGCGCGCATCACGTTTGCGGCCGCGCAACTGCGCCAGCGAAATGATCTCGCACAGGTTCGCGTAGCCTTGCGCGTTCTCGACGAGCAGCACGATGCGCGGCGTATGCGTGGGCACTTCGCTTGCAGGCCGTGCCGGACGGCTGGCCCGGATCGGTTCGGGACTCGCCGTTTCGAGCGTAAGTTCGGCGCCGCAAATCGCCGGCAGCTTCTGCTCTTTCGCGGCCTTCGCGAAGCGGACCGAGCCGTAGAGCCCGTCGCGATCGGTCAGCGCGATGCCGGCCAAGCCCGCTGCCACGGCCGCGCCCACCAGTTCTTCGGGGTGCGAGGAGCCCTCGAGGAACGTGAAGTTCGACCAGGTGTGGAGTTCGGCGTAGCGCGCGGCAGCAGCCATGGGCCGCTATCGTAATCGAACATACGTTCGATAACAAGAAGGACTCCGTGAGGGATTGACATGATTCGACATATCGGATAATGTCGGGTTTATCAACATGATTCGATATATCGACAAGCACCCGGAGGAAGAACCCATGGTCGACTGGCAGGGCGAGTTCGGCAAGTCATTCGCAAAGGCGAGAAAGGTCTTCCGCAAAGCGGGCGGACCCTTTGGCGAGTTCCATCGCCGTCAGCACGGTGGTGGTGGCCGTCGCGGCTTCGGAGAGTCCGAACGCGGCAGCCTCAAGTACGACATCCTCGCCATCCTATGGGATGGCCCGCGGCACGGTTACGACATCATGCTCACGATCGAGGAGCAGCGGGGCTTCCGTCCGAGCCCCGGTTCGATCTATCCCGCGCTGCAAATGCTCGAAGAGGGCGACTTCCTCACCGGCCAAGACGTCGACGGCAAGCGCGTCTACACGATTACCGACAAGGGCAGCGAATTGCTGGCCAAGCATCGCGAGACCACGCCTGAAGACGCGCCCACCGACGCGACGGGGACCGCCCCGTTGATCGCGCGCTTCATGCAAACGATGGTCGGCATCAAGCTGGTGCTCAAAGAAATCTCTCGCACGCGCGACGTGGAGAAATATACGCAAGCGCTGGCCATTGTCGAACGCGCGCGCCGCGATCTGTACGCATTGATCTCGCCCGAATAAATGGCCGCAACGCTGACGGTTGCCGCACCGGCGCGTGCGGGGGCATCGCCATTCCTGATTTCGCTCACGGTGATGCTCGGCATGATCATGGCGATCGTCGACGGCACGATCGTCAACGTCGGCCTGAACACGATTGCCGGAACGCTCGGCGCCTCGCTCGACGATGCGGCGTGGATCGTCACCGGCTATTTGCTTGCGAGCGTCATTACGATGCCGCTCAACGGCTGGCTCACCGCGAAATTCGGCCGCAAACGCTTCTACGCCGGCTGCGTCGCGATCTTCACGATCGCATCGTTGTTATGCGGCACCGCGACCACGGTGTGGCAACTCACGTTCTACCGCATTCTGCAAGGCTTCGGCGGCGGCGCGCTGCAGCCGACCGCGCAAGCGATTATCTTCGAGACGTTCCCGCCGAGTAAACGCGGCATGGCAACGGCGATCTTCGGCCTCGGCGCGATGGTCGGGCCGGCGCTCGGGCCGCTGATCGGCGGCTATTTGATCGACAACGCCACCTGGCCGCTGCTCTTTTTCGTCAACATTCCGATCGGCGTCGCGGCGTTTTTCATGACGATCGCGTTCATCCCCGATCCGGCCTATCTCGAGAAACCCAAAGGCGGCATCGATTGGCTCGGCCTCGCGCTGCTCTCGTGCGGCATCGGCGCGCTGCAATACGTGCTCGAGCGCGGGCAACACGACGATTGGTTCGATTCCTCGACGATCGTGCTGCTCAGCGTCGTCTCGATCGTCGCGACGACGTGGTTCCTCATCAAGTCGCTGCGCGATCCGCACCCGATCGTGGACTTGCGTTCGTTCCGTTTTCCGACGTTCGTGTTCGGCAACGTGCTGATGGTCATCGTCGGTTTCGGACTCTACGGCACCTCACTGATTATGCCGCTCTTCTTCCAAACATCGATGGGCATGACGGCGTTCGACACCGGCGTAGCGTTGCTGCCCGGTGCGATTGCGACCGCCGTATCGATGGTGATCATCGGCCGCTTGATGCCGATCGTCGATCCGCGCATTCTCACGGCACTGGGCCTCGTGCTCTCCGCGTGGTCGTGCTGGTGGCTCGGCGATCTCAATCAATACGCCGGCGTCGGTGACATCTTTTGGCCGCGGATCGTCCAAGGTTTCGGCATGGGCCTGACGTTCGTGCCGGTGACCACCGTGATGCTCGGCTCGCTGCCGAAAAACGAGCTTGCGAGCGCGGCCGGCGTTTCGATGCTGGTCCGCACGCTCGGCGCGAGCGTCGGCATCGCCGTGCTCACCACACTGCTGGCGAGCGAAACGACCATCGCCTGGATGGCGCTCGCCGGCGGCGTCACGCACGCTCGCGGTGCGTCGGTCAGTCAGATCAACGGCCTGCTCGTGCAATCCGCCACGGTAATCGCCTACGACTACCTCTTCCGGATCTGTGCCTTCGTCTTTCTCGCCGCCCTCCCGTTCGTGGCGTTCATGAAGCCCTCACGCGGGGCCGGCGCAGTCTCAGTGGCGATGGCCGAGTAGCTCCTCGGGGGCTGCGCCTGCTCAGTCGTAGTACACATATATAGTCGGATAGACTACATATGTGATACTATCGAATCATGCCGGCTGCCCCCACAGGCCTTTTCGGATCGATGATCCGTGAGGAAATCTTAAAGGTTGTCGTGGGTCTCGACCAGGGCGCGTACGCGCGCCAGATCGCTGGCCTCTTAGAACGCGACCTCATCACCGTACAACGGAATCTACGCACGCTCGAGCAGGATGGCATCCTGGCATCGCGCTTTCTCGATCGCGTGCGCCTCTTTGAGCTGAATCGTCGCTACCGGTATTACGGTGCGCTCAGGGCACTATTGCAGACGATGCTTCATGACGACGTCCGCGTCCGCGGATTGCTTGAGAAAATCCGGCAGCGCCCGCGGCGAACTGGGAAGCCGCTCTAAGTCATGCTATCACCGGACGCAACCCTGATTGACGTTGCCTTTGCCGTCTGCACCGCGTTGGATCACGCCGGAGAGCGTGCACTTCTCGTCGGCGGGAGCGCGGCGACGTTCTACGCACCGGACGCATATCAGTCGAGCGATTGCGATTTCATTTTGGCGCTTGGCCCAGACGCAAGAGATGTTACTTCGTCGCCGGAGTCAGTCGGATTTCATCGTGTTGGCGAAGGCATCTTTCGTCATGCCGATCTGATCTACACGGTCGAGTTTCCAAAAGGCCCGGCGCAAATAGGTATTGACTACATTGTGACTCATGCTACCGTCCACCGCGGTGACGAAATATTGCATGTATATACCCCCACTGATGTTGTACGCGACCGCCTCATACATTTTTGGGCGTGGGGCGACTATAACGGGCTTCGCGTTGCACTTGATGTTGCAACGGCGCGACGCTCCGAGGTAAACTACGAAGAAATCGTCGCATGGACAGATCGCGAATTTCACGCGGCGCCGGCCGCTTACGACCGCGTTCGGCGCGAACTGTTCCTGGCCGACTTGCGAAAGATCTTAGATTGAGGACAAAGCATGCGTGAAGATACGCCTGCTGGTGGGGCGGCGGTTCCCGCGCCGGTTGAGATCGGAGTATCCGATACGGATCTCGATATCGTGCGAGCGGATTTTCGCCGCCGCCGCCTTGGCTTTAGGCAGCCGGGTTTGCTCGTCGTGGGGATTCTGCTACTCGTGCTCGGCGTGTTACGTCTTCGCTCGCACGGGACGGGCCTCGAGCTGTGGTCGCTGTACTGCGGCATTGTGTATATTGCCGGTGCGCTCTTTTTTATGTGGCGACCGCCAAAGAACGTCCCAGCCTTCTTACCTTCGCGCGAACTGCAATTTTCGGAGACGGGACTCGGCATCAGATTCATCTATGGCAGTGCGCGTTTGAATCACTACGGGTGGTGGAGAATCAAAGCGATCGACGATCTAGGCGAACTGTTTGTGCTGGTGCCGCTCTTCGGGTCGCGCATCGTTTTTCCGAAACGCGATTTTCCCGATGGCGGTCGCGAAGCGTGGGCGTTCTTCGCACAGCACGGCGTAGCGGGACGGACGACGTCAGTAACGGCCGTCCCGGTATAACCTAGATCTGAGCCATACCGCCGTCGAGCGACGTCGCGGTATAGCCGTTGGTCAGCATCGCGACCTACACGCGCACGATCTACGAGACGATCGTGAAAGCGTTAACCGCCTGCATCGAAGGCGCGCAGCGTCATGGCGACATTGCGGCTTCCGCCAACGCCGGCAAACTGGCGACGCTCCTCTTCGGGGCGCAACGTTGCGCCGCGCGGCCGACGCCGCTATCGAGGCGCTTCCGCACTAACGAAGAATCTTCGCGCCATGCAATATCGGGCAATCGGACGCTGGGGAATGCGGGTCTCGACGGTGGGCCTCGGCTCGTGGCTGACGTACGGCGGCAGCGTGGAAGAAGCCACGGCGCGCGCATGTATGCATCGCGCTTACGAATTGGGCGTCACGTTCTTCGACACGGCAAACGTGTATGGCGGCGGCCGTGCTGAGGAAGTCGTCGGGCGCGCCATCAAAGATTTCTCGCGCGATTCGATCGTGCTCGCTACGAAAGTGTTTTTCCCGATGGGCCGCGGTCCGAACGACAGCGGTCTTTCGCGCAAACACATCCGCATGCAGATCGACGCGAGCCTGCGCCGATTAGACGTCGAGTACGTCGATCTCTACCAGTGCCATCGCTACGACGAGAACACGCCGCTCGAAGAAACGTGCGATGCAATGAACGATCTCGTGCGCAGCGGTAAGATCGTGTACTGGGGCGTCTCGGAGTGGAACGCCGACCAGATCACGGCGGCGTGCACGCTCGCGCGCGAAAACGGCTGGGCCATTCCGATCAGCAATCAGCCGCAGTACAGCGCGCTTTGGCGCAACGTGCAGCGCGACGTATTTCCGGCGTGCCGTGAATTCGGGCTCGGGAACGTCGTGTGGTCGCCGCTCGCGCAAGGCATTCTCACCGGCAAGTATACGTCGGCAAGCACCGTCCCGGCGGGCACACGTGCAGCATCGAACGCAGCCGGGATGATGACCGACTATTTCACGCAGCCGGTGCTCGACGCCGTGCAACGGCTCAAGCCGCTGGCCGAACGCGCGGGCTGCACGCTCGCGCAACTCGCGCTCGCGTGGTGTCTACGCGACGACATCGTGTCGGCCGTGATCGTCGGAGCGACCCGCCCCGAACAAGTCGACGACAACGTCGCGGCCGCCGATCTCGTGATCGATCCGGCGATCTTCCAGCAGATGGACCAGATCCTCGTCCCCGTCGCGCCGGGATAGCACTGCTGCGACCGGCTAGTAAGTGTTAACCCGTCGCCTTGCGCGCTGCGCTGATCTCGGCGTTGAAGGCGCCGACGATCATCGCAAGATCGTTCGCAATGGTGATCATGCGAAATCCGGCATCCTTCCGCGCTGCTGCGAGTGCTGTGCTTGCGTGCACGCCGGGGACCACGTTGTGGCGTTTCGCCGCAGCCACAACATCCGCGAGCGCGTCGTTGAACGTTCCCGGATTATCGAGGTTCGGCGGCATTCCGAGCGTGATGGAGAGATCGGTCGGCCCAACATAGACTGCCGCGACGCCGGGCACAGCCATGATTTCGTCAGCGTTTGCCACGGCCTCGGCCGTTTCGATCTGCGGGATGCAGAGCACACGGTCGTCCACCATCTCCGAATAATCGTTGCCATAAATGACGCGCGAGCGGATCGGGCCGTAGCTCCGCGTGCCGCCGGATGACGCATACCGGCAGGCGGCGACGGCCGCTTTCGCATCGGCGGCAGAGTTGACCATGGGAACGATAACGCCGATCGCTCCGGCATCGAGCACCTTCCCGATCGCCGCCGCATCGTTCGACGACACGCGCACGATCGGCGTCGTGTCACCTTGAGCGAGCGCTGTAAACACGGCGACCATGTCGCGATATTCGAGCATGCCGTGCTGCAGATCGACGCAGAGAAAGTCGAGATCCGCATGTGCTACCGCTTCGATCACCACCGGATCGATGCGCGTGAAGACAAAGATACCGAGCGCAGTTCCGCCGTCTTTCCAGACCCGGGCGAGACGAGAGAGGGGTTCAGGCACGAGTTTTCCTCACCGGACGCGACGATGCAGTGGCTTTCGGTAAGCCGCTGCCCAGCGGCAGCTGCGGCGCGATCCTTTCCATTAGCGAAACGAACGTACGCACTTCGGTGGCGGACAGCTCGGCGAGCAAGCGGCGCTGCGCGCGTTCGAGCGCAGATGACGTGTCGCGTAGCAAACGGGTGCCTGCTGCCGAGATCTTGATCTGATGGCTGCGGCGGTCGTCGGGATTGATCGTCCGTTCGATCCAGCCGCGCCGCTCGAGATTCGTCACCGCAACGTTGGCCGTGGTGCGATCGATGCCGACGGCGCGCGCCGCGCCGATCACATCCATGCCCGGATTCGCTTGGATCGCCTGTAGCAAGCCATGCTGGGTGTTGGTGACGCCGAACGGCGCACATTCCTCGTCGAAGAGCGCAATGGCGACTTGGTGCACGCGGCGAATCAAAAATGCCGGGCGGCGATAGAGTGCGTCCAAGGTCCCGTGCGAGCTCATCGCGCGTCCTTCGAGCCGGTGCAGAACGTCCCCGGCCGATCGCCGCCGCAGAACCTGGTCGCCGATTGACATACGTAGGCGTATTTGGTTTGATGGGGCGGAACGGTTTTCCCCGTTCCGCGACACAGGCAGAAAGGGATTGCCTCGATGACCGACTTCGGGCGACTAGTCGAAGATGGCCGCGTCCACCGCGATATGTTCGTTCGCCCGGACGTCTACGACGAAGAGATGGTCCGAATCTTCAGTACGGTCTGGGTGTACGTCGCGCACGAGAGCGAGATTCCGAACGCCGGCGATTTCAAGCTCACGCAGCTCGGCATCGAACCGGTCATCGTGACGCGTGCCGCCTCCGGCGCCGTCAACGTGCTCTTGAACCGCTGCGCGCATCGCGGCCTGACCGTGTGCCAGAAGCGCACCGGTAACGCAACCTCGTTCCGCTGCGCCTATCATAGCTGGACCTACGATGGCGACGGCAAGCTCATCGGCGTTCCGTATCCGAAGGGCTACGGCGACGACTTCGACCGCGAGGCCTACAGCCTCGGCGGCCCGCCGCGCGTTGAATCCTATCGCGGATTTGTCTTTGCCAGCTTCAATCCTGACGTCATGCCGTTGCGAACGTGGCTCGGACCTGCGACGGAGTTCATCGATTCGTTTCTCGAGTCGTCGCCCGTCGGCGAGATCAAAGCGCGCTCGGGCACGTACCGCTATCACTTCGAGGGCAACTGGAAGCTGCAACTCGATGGCTCGATCGACGGATATCACCCGTACTTGTTGCACAAATCGTTCTTCGACGCGCAAGACTCACACTCGGGAAAGCGCAGCAACATCTACAATCGCGAAGACACGCTCGCCGCGTGCGTCGACCTCGGCCACGGCCATGCGGCGCTGGATTCGCGTGAAGAATTCCGACGCAGCAGCGTCTTCTACGAACGCGTACGCATGGCGCCCGGCGGTGCGGCCGTGATCGCGGACCTCGAAAGGCAGCATACTCCCGACGAAACGCGGGAACTGATCGGGCGCACCGTCGGCAACGGCTTCAACTTGCTCATCTTCCCGAACCTGAGCATCATCCAGACGCAGATTCGCGTGATCTTTCCGGCTGGCGTGAAGCAAACGCGGGTCGAGGTGACGCCCACGACGCTCGACGGTGTGCCGCAAGCGCTCAACCGCATGCGGCTGCGCTCGCACGAACTGTTCTTCGGCCCTGCGGGCTTCGGATCGCCCGACGATCTCGAGGCGTTCAATCGTACGCAAGCCGGACTCGAAGCGGCGCATAGCGAGTGGCTCGACATCTCGCGGGGGCGCGAGCGCGAGCGCCCGCAAGCCGATCGCGTGATCGGTCACGTATCCGACGAAACGCACCAACGCGGCATCTATCGGCAATGGAAGAGGCTCATGAGTGCGGAGGCCCCGGTGCTGGCTGGAGTGTCGACGTGACCATCTCGAGCGGCGTACGGCCGGCATCGGCCGAGGAAACCCATCGCTGCGCGCAGTTTCTCTTCCGCGAAGCGGCGCTGCTCGATGGCGGCGATCATGCCGGCTGGTTGAAGCTGCTCGCGCCCGATGTCGTCTACTGGGTTCCGCTGCTCTCCGACTACCGCGGTCCTGAAGACGAGCTCAACATCGTGTACGACGATCTGAGCAAGATCAACGACCGGCTCGAACGTCTCTCGGGTGGCTACGCGTTCGCCCAAGATCCGCCCTCGCGCACCACGCGCATTATCGGGAACGTGCGCGCTTGGCGCAACGGCGACGGCTTCACGACGGAGTCGGCCTTCGTGCTGCACGAATTGCGGCCCGAAGCGACGCCGGTACAAACGCTCGCCGGCCGCTATCTGCATGAGTTGCAAGCTGATGACGGCGACGCTGCTTTCTTGATCCGGCGCAAGACGATCGAACTGGTGAACCGGACGGAGTCGTTCGGTAACCTCGCCTTCATTCTCTGACGCGCATGCCGTTCGTGCGACTGGAAACCTCGGTCGCATTGCCGGCGGCGCAGCGGCTCGGCGTCTTGCGTGCCGTCATCGCGTGCACGGCTGAGCATCTTGCTGTCCCCGCGCAGGCGTGCCGTGCCGCGTATGATGTCATCGATCGTAACGACCGGGTCATCGGCACGGGTACGAACGAGCCGTGGACGATGATCTTCGCGCACATGAAATCGGGCCGCACGCCGGCGGTCAAGGCCGCCTTCACGACGGCGCTCTTCGATCTGCTCGCCGCACAACTTAGTGTTCCGCGCAGCTCGCTGCGCATTCTGATTACGGACTACGTCGCGGAAGATTGGAACAACGGCGGAGACGCCGAACCTACGCTGCGCTGAGTTCCGCGAACGGAATGCCGGAGATCCACTGCGGCACGGCTTCGTAGGCGATCAGGCGCGCCCGCGTCGCGTGCATCGCGCCGATCGCGCAGAGCCAGTTCTTGAGCTCCATCGCGCCATTGCCGGCGTCGCGCGTCACGTCGTCGTCCGAGAGCGCCATGACCGCGTCGATGTCGCCCGCTTCGAGCAACGCGAGAAGACGGCGATCGAACGATTCGTTCACCTCACCCATCTGCGGCGAGCCGACCCAGTGGCTGCAGCCGCCGGTGCCGCAGATCGCGACGCGCTCGCTGCCGCTCCACGATGCAATCGCCCGGCCGATGCTCTCGCCGACGCGATACGCTGCCGCGTTCGGGATCAGCGGCGGAACGCCGTCGTTCAAGTACACCGGAATCGTGCGCACGCCGGGCACTTTGCGATAGCAATATTCGTACGGCAGTACGGTCGAATGATCGACGGCGATCCACTTGGCAAACGACCAGCCGAGGCCTTCGGCCAATCCCGAGGTGAGAATATGCATCGCAAGTTCGGGATGGTTCGGAATCGGTGCGCGCTCGATGCCGAGCCACGGTTCGATCGGGCCTTCGACCTCGCCGACGGCGATGAAGCACTGCGGAATGCAACTGGGCGAAAACATCCCGTAATGATCGTCACCGATGGTAACGACCGTATCGACGCGCAATTCTGCCAGGCGGCCCGCAACTTCCGCAAACGCAGCCCGCACCGCTTCGATTTGGGCGGCCGGCGGCGCATCCGGGCGTGCGGCGATGAGGGGATCGTGTGGGATCAAAAAGCCGCCGACGAGTTCGGCCATTAGCGAGCGTTCATCAGCGAGAGGTACGTTGCCGCGGCACCGCGGCCGTTGAGCGCCTGAAAGAACGAATAGATCAGCATGTCGTTGATGTGCAAAGCCAGCAGCCCGCGGACGTCGGCGTCGACGATGAGCTTGCGTTCGCCCGCCGTGATCCGGAAGCGGTCGAGAAACGCGCCGGCATCGGCCGTAAAATCGCGACCGCTCGCTTCGTCGTAGCAGATACGCCAGAGGGCCATTTCGACCGCATGCGCCGACATACCGGCGCTACTTTGCGAGCATCGGCGATTGCGCTTCGAGTTCGGCGTGCAACTTCGCCCAGAGCTTTCCCGAGCTGCGCGCGCCTTCGAGGAACGCTTCGGGTACGACATGATACGGCGGTCGCGCGGGGCCGGCGTTCACCCACCCGGCGGCGTTCATGCGCGCCTTCTCAAGGCCTATATTGTATTTCGAGAATTCGGTAAAGTCGCCGTTGGGCATCAGCCCGGTGAAGGCGAGTTGGATGCGCTCGGAGAGTGCTTTGGCGGCCGTCCAATCGCCGCTGGCCTTGGCCTTTGCCACCTCGTCACGCAGGCGGATCACGGGCGCCGGGCCGCACAACGCGCCGCCCGTCCAAAATGCCGTGCACTGTTCGGGGTCGACGCGCGCGGCGGAATAGTAGTTCGACTCCGTCGGCAAGAAGCGAATGCGGCCCTTGCTCAAACGCAGGTCCGGCGCGAGAAAACCGATGCCGAGATACTTCGCCGCAATCACTTGCGGCAGTTCGGATACTTGTGCCCAGAACGGACGCGGGAACTCGTATTTGAACGCTTCGGTATTGGCATAGATGCAGATCGCCGCTTCCGGAACCGCCTCGGTGACGTCGCGGTAGAACTGGATCGCCGTCGGCGTGTCGGCCTTGCACCACATCGGGATGCCGAGCATCGTGCCGTCGGCGCCGAGGTCCATGGCCATCTTCGTCTCGCGAATCGATTCGCGCGTTCCGAGCGCGGTCGTGCCGGCGAAGAATGGAACGCGTCCGGCGACCGCTTCGACCGCGGTAGCGATGAAGGCGCGCTTCTCGTCGAGCGTGAGGGTCGCGCACTCGCCGTAGGTCCCCAGGCTCAAAATGCCGTCGATACCCGACGCGATGAGCGCCTCGACCGCGCGTGCGGTTTCGGCCAGGTCGACCGTATTGGTCGCGCGCCAATCGGCGGCGTCCGGCGTGGCCGGCGTCGGCAAAATCGCCCACGCCCCCTGGACTTCATCGACCGTCAAGCGTTCCCGTCGCGCCATGTTTCTCTCCCGTTGCTTCGGCCCGATTGACATACGTAGGTTAATTGAAGTATACCTGCGGAGAATCGTTCCGGCACACCCAGGTGACCGGTGCAATTCTTCGCCATTCCCGATCGCCTGCGAGGACCCGATGAACCAAGCGCTTCGTCTCGTGCTCGGCGTGTTCTGCTTAGCCGCGCTAACCAGCACGCTGTCCCCGCCCGCCGCCGCCCAGCCGGCGCCGTACGAGGTGAACGCGATCCTCTCGCTCACCGGATCGGCGGCCTTTCTCGGCACCAAGGAGCAGCAGGCGCTGGCGATCCTCGAGGGCGTCGTGAACAAGGGCGGCGGTATCGGCGGCCGGCCCGTGCATTTCGCCGTGCAAGATGACACTTCGAATCCGCAGACCGGTGTGCAGCTCGCCAACGGGCTAATCGCCAAGAACGCGCCGGCCATCCTCGGATCGTCGGTCCTTGCGACGTGCGGTGCGATCGATGCATTGACCGAGAAGACGGGACCGGTTACCTACTGTCTCTCGCCGCTGGCCAAACCCGCGGCCGGCTCGTACGTCTACTCGACGAGCGTCGCCGGTGGCGATTTCGTTCCGATCCTTGTGAAATTCTTGCGTGCACAGGGCTGGAAGCGCGTGGCCATGATCAACTCGATCGACGCCACCGGTCAGGATCTCGAACGTGAGTTCCTCACTGCCGCAAAAGCCCAAGGGCCGGATCTGGCGATCGTCTCAAACGAGCATTTCGCACCGGCCGATATCTCCGTCGCCGCGCAAATCTCGCGCGTGAAAGAGCAGAAGCCGCAAGTCGTGCTCGCCTTTGCCACCGGGCCGGCATTCGCAACGATGATGCACAACATTCAAGACGCCGGACTCGATATGCCGATCGTAGGTTCCGGCGGTAACATGAACTACGCGCAGCTCGAGCAATACAATTCGTTCTTGCCGAAGATGCTGCTCTTTCTCGCGGGCGGCGGCGTCGTGGCCGATCCGATGGTTTCCGGCAAACAGAAAGATGCTCAAACCGCCTATCTCAACGCCTACAAAGCCGCCGGTGTGCGGCCCGAATACGCGGCGACGCTGATTTGGGATCCGGCGATGCTGGTCGTCGATGCCTTGCGCCATACCGGTGCGAACCCGTCGAGCAAGGCCGTTAACGACTACATCTCGGGTCTCACGAACTGGGCTGGGATCGCCGGAATCTATGACTTCAAGGCTGCTCCACAACGCGGGCTCGGTCAGTCGAGTACCGTCATCTATCGTTGGGATACCGAGAAAAAGGCACTCTTCGTCGTACCGATACCGCGTTGAGGGCAACGATGAACATCACGCGCCGTTCTGCCCTGATGACTTCCGCCGGTGCGCTCGCCGCGCTGGCCGGTTTGCGCGCTGCGCCGGCGTTTGCTGCCGATACGGTACGTGTCTCGGCACTGCCGCAAGATGCGGCACTCGAACCGGTCTATGCCGTCGATAGCGCCATCCCGAGTTCGTACGGCATCAACCTCGACGTGCAGATGCTGCCCAACGGCGGTGCCGTTATGTCAGCCGTCATCGGCGGTGCGCTCGATGTCGGGACGTCGAACACGCTGACGATTTTGCAAGCCCGCGAAAAGGGTGTGCCGGTCGTCGTGATCGCACCCGGCGTCGTCTATTTGACCCGCCAGCCGACATCCGTGCTCATGGTGGCGAAAGACGCGCCATATAAAGTCGCGCGCGACCTCAACGGTAAGACGGTCGCCGTCGACGGGCTCAAAAACATCACCGAGTTCTCCGTGCGCGGCTGGATCGACGAGCACGGCGGCGATGCCTCGTCGCTGAAGTTCATCGAAATGCCGTTCGCGACGATGCCGGCCGGTCTGCAAAGTGGACGCGTCGATGCAGCACTCGTCGCTGAGCCGAACATCACGCTCGGGCGCGACCGGGCACGGATCTTTGGAAAAGCATACGACAGCATCGCGCCGGAATTCCAGCTGGCCGTGTGGTTTTGCACGGAAACGTGGGCGAACGCCAATCCCGATCTCGTTCGGCGCGTGCAGCAGATGGTCTTGAAAGTCGGTAGCTGGTCCAACGCCAATCAGGCGATAACCGGCGGCTATTTACAGAAAGCGTCGACCCTCGATCCCGCCGTGGTGGCCGCGATGAATCGCGCACACTGGGGTGAGAAAGTCGACTTCAATCTGATCGCACCGGTCATTGCGGCCGGCCTCAAGTACGGCGCCATCACCA